>ERZ827150.190-NODE-190-length-96226-cov-7.826632_pt1 | contig 96226 bp, 83 predicted proteins | sample MGYA00519779_ERZ827150 | MGnify/ENA primary metagenome ERZ827150 (study PRJEB31778, sample SAMEA3449267) | human gut metagenome | biome: human gut; feature: human-associated habitat; material: faeces | place: United Kingdom | collected 2010/2012 ...
GTATAACTTTAATACTCGTAATGATATAGCTAGATTAGCTAAAATTACTAGTAATCAATTACGTAATATGGATATTATTAAGAGAAATCCTAACGATAAACTTATGGATAATAGATTACTTAGTAGAATTACTGGTAAACAAGAAATACGCACAACTAAAAGTGATGATTCTAATATAGTTAAGCACTTTGAGAATCAAGTTCGTAAGTTAGTATTTAATGAATTTGAAATGGATGAAGGTACTCGTTCTAAAGTATCTCGTGTTATGCGTAATATGGTATCTAGTAAGTTTATGATGTTAAACGTTACTGGTGGTATTGCCAACGTATTATATGGTAAGACACAGATACAAATGGAAATGGCTGCCGGACAATTCTTTAAATACAAAGACTTCCGTAAAGGTGAGAACGAATGGATGCAGAATGTAGGTAGTTATTTAGCTGATGCTTATAATGAAACTACTAATAACGAAACTAATGCTATTATTAGATTATTCAATGTTATTGAATCTGATATGATAACAGAACGTTATGGTAAAGGTAACAATCCTATGGGTAAATTAGAAAATCTGTTGTTTATCCAACAAACCGCAGGTGAACATTATATGCAGAACGCTACATTGTTAGCTATGCTTCATTCTCATAGAATTGTTGCTGTTAATGGTAAGAATAAAGTAATGTCATTTGAACAGTTTGCTATGGGACTTAGAGAAGAAGCATTGCTTAAAGTTCTTCGTAAGAATAATCCTGAATTAGTTACTAAATATGAAACATTCAGAGATAAAGTGCTTGAATCATATATTGAGAAAGAACGTTATGTTAAGTTTAAAGCTGATATAATAACTGACTTCTTACGCTCTGTTCCTAAAGAGATAAGAGAAGAGTTTAAAGCTACCTATAAAGAAGATACTAAAGAAGAAAGAACTAAGTTTGAGAATCACCCTTCTTTTAGAGAAAGTCTTATCTTGAAGAACGGTGTTGCTACTCTTAAACCTGACAGTGGTCTTACTAATGATGATATTGCAGCTTTCCGTAATAAGGTTATATCAGTTAATCATCAAATACATGGTATCTATGATAAGATTGGTGCTAATCAATTACAACAGTCTTGGTGGGGAGCTTTACTAATGCAATTCCATAAACACTTAGTTCCTGGATTCCAAAAACGTTTTGGTTATCGTTTAGGTCACTTTGACGGTATATATAATGAAACTAGAGAGTCTATTAGTAAAGGAACTTATGTTAGTTTAGGTGAGTTTATAGCAATGCCATTTAAGAAATACTACGAACTTAATGATAGTAACGAACTTCAAGCTGTTCGTACTCTTCAAGGAATTGCTAAAGGTTATGCAGATTTTGTAGCTAATCTTACTACTTATTATAACATTCTTCCTGAATATGATAAAGCCAATATTCGTAGATGCTTAGGTGAATGGATAGCTATTACTAAAGCAGTAGCACTATTTGTAGTAGGAAAATTAATGCTAGATGACGATGATGATTCTACACAAGTAGCTGACTATATCCTATATAGTGCTGACCGTCTAATGTCTGAAACTATTCAATATACTCCGTGGGGATTAGCTAATGAAGGTAAGAAACTATATAGTCAACCTGTTGCTGCATTAAGTATTGCGCAAGATAATCTTAGATTATTAGGAGCACTTTGTAGCTATATTATTACTGGTAATCCTGATGATTTATATTATAATTCAGGAAGCTATTCAGGTGAAAATAAACTTGTAGTAAATTTCTTTAAACAAGTACCATTAGTTAATCAGATTATAAAACATGAAAGACTTGGTGCTAATAATAGTTACTATAAAGTACGTAGTAGTCCGTTTAGTGGTCTAGGTCAAATTGTTGCTAATATGATTACTGATGAAGATGAAGAATAACTAACTACTTAATATTACAACTCATAGGAAAAGCCGGATTGCTTGTGAAAGTAGTCCGGCTTATTGTTTATATCAAAATAATTGCTACCTTTGCAGTGATTAAGTACCTACCGTCTCGGACTGTTGTACGGGATTCAGCATTAGCTGTCTGACTAACTAGATTAGTTGCGTGTAGTGTGGAGAGCTAGGGAACTCGATTAGTCTTAGTACTTATAAGTACTATTTCATTTAGGCAGTGTCTCCGCCCTAGTGCAAAACCTCGGACGATAAATAGAAACAAAGCTACAAGGATTAGTAGAATGATTGTCAATAGCGATTGATTTAGCTTCACTACCCAAAAAAGAGCCGAATACTATTTACTCCGTCTATGACCTCACTATACCCAAAAAGTTCCCAAATGTTCTATCTAACGAAGAACATCTTCCATGAACACTATCCCCAGTGCCGTTAGTATTATTGTTTGAGTTTATATTTAAGAATTTCTTTTAACTCATCTTTGTTAATAGTACAAACATTTCTATTACTTTTTAGTTTGATATATTTATTAATACTAGATTTTAACTTATATCTTATTGTTTCAAGATTATAAGACTCTATTTTTGTTAATTCTCTTTCTATCAAATTAAATAATTCAATAGTTTCTCTTTCTGTTAATTTAATGTCTAACATATTGTAATTAATTAAGTATACAAATATACTATTAAATTTTTAATTAACTTAGCTTTACTATATCTCGCTCGCCTATCGGCTCGCTTTCTTCCCCCATAAAGGAGTTGGGTTAACAGTATTTCCACTCCTTTATGGGGGATTTAGCGAGCTTTGCGAGCGTAGGCAAGTCCAGCAATACAACTATCATTAATACGTTGATTTTATCCAAGTACAACATAAAAAAAAAGAACTATCAACAGTATTACTACTATCAATAGTTCTAATCTATTATGAAGTTTCTATGGAAGATTTCGTTAAAAACAATATGATTATTATTACTATAAATAATAAATATCCCCATAACTTCTTTTCAGTTGATTCTTTTATAATACAATAGATTAACATTCCAAATGGTATTGATGCAAATATTAATCCTCCTATAATTATTCCAACAGTTTCTAGTGTCATATTATTCTTTCTTTAATATCTTTCTTTGCTCTTGCATATCCTTTGATATAACCTTCGACAAAGCGATTAGTACATAATCTTCTAATATCTAAAGAACAAGGATTATAATTACACTTTCCACAATGTCTACTTAATCCGTCTGATTGATATGCTTTTGCTTTAACACTTACTTTTATTGCCATAATATAAAAAAGAGTACTAGTATTTCTACTAGTGCTCTTAATAATGTATAACTAAAATGATTATTACTTATTATTTTTTATACTTCTTTTCTATCTCTTGTAGTTTAAGATAAACTTTATTACGAGCTTTAAGTTGTGGTAAACAACTAACATATCGCATAGCTTTGCGAATCTGTTTAATCATGTATTTCTCCGACTTCATCTTTTATTTCTTCTTTTGGTTCAACATAAGGATTCCAAGTATTAATGAACTGATTAAGTTCAACTACAATTTTTTCTCGGTCAAAAGTATCATTGTCAGCACTAGGAGTTATATCTTCAAGAACAACATGAAGAGTATTACTACCGTTCTTGTCTTGCATACGAGCTAGACTATTGCACTGATATACCTTATATGGTATCTTAGGATTTACTACTTTAGATTTAATTCCATAAGTTTCTATGGATAATACATTATTTAATTTAAGCATATTTTTAATTCATTTTTATAGTTAATATTACAGCACATTCAGGACAAGTATCAATGATAATATCTCCAAATGCTAGTGCTAATTCTTTATCTTTATCGCTTATAGTAATTTCAGAAAAACAATCAGGACATTCATAAACCAGACTATCACCTTTAATATAAACATCAATCTCCATCTTTTACAGCTTTAAAGTTAAGAATAAAACTTTCACAGCTACGACAGAACTTTTGTTGCTTATTATTAATATAGAGAAAAGCATCATACCAATCTCCATTAAGATTATTCTTACTTTTAATCTTAGTAATAAGAATATAGAACTTACCAGTTTTAATATGTTTAAATCTATATCCCTTATTTCTAAGTGTTAAAGCATGAGTATCCGAAGTAAGTACAATTTCTTCCATTATTTTCCAGTACTACCAAATCCTTTTACACCTCTTTCAGTAGTTCCTAGTTCTTCGAGAGTTTCAACTTCATCCCAAGTAATCTTCTCACGACGACGAACAAGAAGTTGACCAACACGTTCCCCTTCTTTTGGAACAATAGGTTCTTCAAGGTCGTAAAGTCCTCTAAATACAAATAGTAATTCTCCTCTATAAAATTCATCGAGCGTCCCCGGACTATTTTGCATTACAAGATTTCCTTTAGTAAAACTACTGCGAGGTCTAAGTTCCATTTCGTAATTATCAGGAAGAGCAAAATGAAGACCTGTATGAACAACTATTCTATCATCTTGTTTAATCTCTATATTCTTAGCATAGACATCACAACAAGCATCTCCTTCTTTACCATAAGTAGGTAATGGAACAGATTTATCTTCACGCCATACTTTAACAGAGACATTATCAATGTCTCGTCCTAGTTTATCGAAGAGTTCATCTTGAGTTAATAAACCACTGTTAAATTCAATAATAGCATTAGCTATTGCTTTACTTAATTTACTCATTATAATTATTGTTTTTAAATTTATGATAAGGACAATCAGTTGGAGTACTAGGCTTGTAATAACTAATATATGACATTTCTTCGTTATCACAAACATATACTTTATTTCTATATAAAGTAATTTTCTTTCTACTAGATAAATAAGCACAGTTACCGCAAGTTCTGACTTTATTCTTCTTTTCCATATAGATACTTTAATAAATGAACAAACCTGATTATAAATATTACAAATAGAACATGACCGAATATTGGAATAAAGAATAAAGCACAATTAAGAGTAACTGTGCTTATTACTTCATCATCTAGTCTTTCCTTAGTAATCTTTAGTGCTATTGCAGTTATTACAAACTGAATAAAACATTCAATAACAGGGACATCTAATAAGATTGTTTTTAATACGGTTTCTAACTCCATTCTTTACCACAGTTAATACATTTAAAAGCAATTGGGTCATTTTCCTCTTCCCGTGGAACTTCTTCTAGTCTAGCACCACAATTAGGACAACGTGGAACAGTAAATAACCCAATTAGTTTTTTAATAAAAGTTTTTATTCCCATACATTAGCTAGAGCATAGTTAAGAGCTTTAAGACTAGTATTGTAGTCGCCTTCAAATACTGTATTCTTCAAGCGAAGTTCTTCTGTCTTATACTCTTTAACGTTAGAGAAATAACCAGTAACAGCATTATAAGCACCATAAGCTGTACCAGCTATTAGTCTTTGACCAACACCTTCCTGATAATATTCAAAAGAATCGCAGAGAGTATTTAGTTTCTGCATAGATATTCCAGCGGCTTCATAGGCAGAATTATCTCTACGGAACAAACCGTTATATAAAGACAATTCATCTACTCTCTCGAATTCTTCCCCCGTAAGGAAAGTTACAGAGAGATATTTTTTTACTTCTTCGTCTGATACTTTAGTTTTATATAATACTCGATACATATCTTCTTCCTCTTCTATCTTACGTTCGGTAAGACCAAGTATTTCAGGAACAGTAAGTATCTTAGTATTAACACCTTTGTTATGTCTAAAAGATATATAACTTTCAGCTGATATTCTAGCTGCATGAAGTGCGTTCATACAAATAACTCTTATAGGAGTAATCATCATTTGTACAGCACTTCCACCGTCATGACTATTAGTAAAGACAAAATAATGTTGGATAGTATCATTTTTACCACCAATATTAATATCTTTATCAAATGTTGCTGACATAAATATCTTTTGTCCATAACCAAAATATCCTGCACGGTCAAGTTTTACCCTACCACCAAGAGCATCATCAAAGAAGCCAAAAGCCATTTGATTTTGTACTACTTCGTATCGAGACTTTACTTTCCCAAGAGGAATATTAGTATCAGTACGATAAGTTGCAAACTCACCAGGAACATCAACAAATTCAAAGCCGTTAACTACATTAGGAAAAATAGAACCGTCACGACTAGCACCATTATCATGTGCCGGCATTTTTGCAGACAATTGACATTTAGCAACTGTATAATTAAGTTTAGCTTTTACAATAGCTTCTTCTGTTGTTTTACAATCACTAACATCTACTCCAATTTTTCCTCTCCAAGCAATTCCACGAGCTTTGTACTTAATTCTATAATTTGAATCTCTAAAATTAAATTGCATATCTAACTTTTTAATAAAGGTTTTCTTTTATTGAATTAATGGCTTGTTTACGATTACAACCATAAGTATTCATAATTCTCTCGATAAGTTCTTCTACCCAATCTTCTACTTCAAACATATTATTTAATTATTAATGATGTATTAGATACTTGTTTAGCAATAGTAAGGTCAGCATTTAAATCTAAATTAGCTGCAACAGCTGATTTACTAGTAGAAGATTTAAATTCTACCTTATGAGGATTCTGTCCAATCCATTGAGCAAGATTGAAATTAGTAGCATTTGCTAGTTCTGATAAACATATATTAATAGTTATTTCAGTATCAATAGCAAATATATCATCAGTAGTTACGTCGACGAAAGGAGATTGCACATCTTCCGACCCCTCTATGGGGGAAGTTTCAGCTTTCATGTGAGCACTAATAATACGAGCAAGATATTCAATACTAAGACTTTCTTTAATTTCAGTACTTGCTAAATATTCAGTAACAATATCTACAAAATGTCGAATAATATCAGAGATACGAATATCATCTAATATAGTGGTAGTTGTATTACGAGAATAGATTTTATAAGTACTACCCTCAATAACTTTATTACCTGACTTACCAGTAGAACCAAACATAAGAACGGCTTCAAGAACAGCATCTTTAAGATGTCTAAGAGTATTATCTCTTGTTTTCTTAATTTGGTTAACACGAGCAACTTCGTCACTACATTCTTTAACGTCACATTGATAACGTTTAATTACTTGAAGATAATCAGCAATCTTATCTTTAAGATTATCTTCGGTAATACCTAGTTTTGCAATAAGTTCATCTGTTGCTTCACCTTCTTCGAGTTGCAAGATAATATCCTGCAACTCGGCTTTAATACTAAATAAACTACTTCCCATTATGTTTCGGTTTAAAAAACGGTTTGTTTTCAGTACTGTAACAATAGAAACTATTAGGACATCTCATACTTCCGTACTTTTCACAATTAGAGCATGAACGAGTAACTTCTTTATCCTTTATCTTTAATAGTTTCTTTGCTAGCTTCTTTAGGTTTTTCATATTCTTCTCTAATTAATTTATTATGTTCAGAGATAGCTTTCATAATAAGCTCACGAGAATCCCAAAGACTTTCAGCACCAACGCTTAGATAATAATGTTCAAGTACTTGTTCATTAGACATATTTTGAAAGTCTTCGATACGAGGAACAGCTCTAATAACTTCATCAAACTTATTAGTAATATCGGTTAATAAGTTATAAAGTTTAGAACGAATAACCATGTTATCAGTATTGTTCTGTTTTATCCTAGCAATAAGCATAGGAATTATTTCATCGTTTTGCATTTCTATGAGTTTTCTTATTCTTATTACGTTTACGTCTCTTAGCAATAGCTTTAGAATTAGAACCTTCTTTAGTAGAACTTCCTTTGTAACTATTATTAGAAGGAAATACTAATTCAAGAGGACTATCATCAAGAAATATACTATAAGGATTATCAAATTTCATCTTCTTTATCTCCTAATGATTTAATATATTCTATGGCTTCTTCACGAGAATAACATAGTTTATCTAACTTAATACTGCGTTCCCACCCATTACCTTTATTAGTAATAACAGTCACACCATATGTACCTTTAAAACTAATACTATTAACTTCTCTATTATATAGCCCGTGTTGATTATCTTTTTCAGAACAACTAAGTTCAATAATATGATTACCAACAGTATGATAGCTATCAATAATAGGAGTAAATACATTAGTTCCTTTAATGACACTTTGAAAGATTTTAGCTCTATCCATATTATTTACTTAATAATTCGTCAAGATAAGAATCTAAGTTCTCAATAATCATATCCAGACAATCTAATTGTTTCTTAAATAGCATCAGCTTGAAGTTACCAATATAATTATCTGTTCTACGAGTATAAGAAAGCTTACAATCTTCGTAATTGCTGTTAGCCTCTATACGAGTACTTTTTAACTGATTAATAAGATTAGTAAGAATGAATACTTGTTTCTTCTTATCTTTCTTACTTATTTCGGCTATAATATCTAAAACACTTTTTATTTCATTTTCCATACTTACTTCCAGTTTGATTTCTACACCATTCAATATTAGTATAATGATTATTAGCACTGTTACCGTCTTTATACCTAACATATTTATATGCATTAGGTTTAGGATTAGTAACAAATGCTTTAGCAACGAGAGTAGCTATAAATAACTTAGCACTATTACCATTGTGAAACAATGTGACATGAGGTCTTTCACAACCTTTTCCACGATACCATTTAAGATAACGTTTACGATTATCAGACCAAACTCTTCCGTCTTCTCCTATACAATAATTAGGAAAATTAGGAATAGTAACGAATCTGACTGTGTTTTTAACTTCTTCCATACTTTTTATTTAAATAACGTGCACGACGTTTAGCTTCTTCGTAGGAATAAACTTTCCTATGCTTAATAATATGATTAAACAAATCAAGAGGGGCATAAACACCAGCAGTCCTTTCAATCTTACCGTTAAGATAATTGTCGATTTTCTTAGATAGTTCTTCACGAGTTATTACGATATATAAGAACTTGATAACATTACGATATGCAATATTATCGTCAGGTTGTTTAACAACTATGTATTTAGCTTTTATTTGCTTCTTCTCCATTACTTCATTTACAAATATAATCAATCCTAGTATTAGACCAAAGAAAATCTTACTGTTTTTCAGCATACGTAGAAAACGATTCTAAGGCTTGTCATTAAACGTAAGACAAAAATAGTATAGTTGTTAAGGTTGGCATAGTAAATCGCACAGAGACGAAATATCAGCTATTCTCGTTGATTTCCCCCATAAAGGAATGTTGTTTCCTATACGTTCCGACAGTCCTCTTTGAGTATAAGCTGACGATTTATCTCACAATCAGAATATATAGTAGTAACACTTAGCTTTACAGGGGAACAACAAAAAGCCCTACCACTAATCTTTCGACTAATGATAGGGCAAGAATCAAACCACGACTTACTTTAACAACTTATATACTACAAGGTTATCATCCTCTTCTTCCTTTACTAACTTAACATTAGTATCTGACTTAACATCGAGAGCTTGTATAATATCAGATGCAGAAACAGAATAATAACCATAATCAGAAACAGATACATTTCGGCATTGACCTAGAACATTATCTGTAACAAAACCTAGATACATACCGTCTTGTCCTTCTATTGGGTCGAACTTAGACATTATAAGCATCCTTAGTTTGTTATTCAAATGTATATCTTTTATTATCAGTTTCTTTTTCTTATAGTCTATATAAGATTGATTATAATTAACTTTCTTCTTCGTTATTATTTGGTAATCTTGTAGGCTCATTATCAAGTATTTTTATAACATTTCCATGTGAGGGGACTTCCTTGACACCTGACCTACATCTAAATTCAGCAAACGCTATTTTTCCAATAAACTTGTCTTTATTAATAAGATAACTTTGACGAGTAGAAGCATCACCAACTGGCATACATTCAAATGTTTCACCATTAATATCATTACGAAGAACAAACTTACTAAAGTTAGGTCGTTTAGCTCCTTCAGGAATAATATCTAGGATTTCGAATTTACCGTCTAATATTGGTTTACTTTTATACATAGTAGAATTACGTTTACCAAACTGATATGTAGCATAAGGATTTCGAAGAATAGCTCCCTCGAACTTAGCTTCAACAAAGATGTCTCGATATTTAATAATATCTTCATCTCCATTTACATTATCATAAGTATGAATAAGAACGAAACGATTCTTATTATTCATGTGATAATCAAGAATAGCTTTAGCATTAACGTAATTAGGCATCTTAAACTTACCGAACTCTGTCTTCAATAATGATATACGACTAGTTTGAATCATATCATCAATAGCTAAATCATAACACCAAAATTGAAGAAAACAATTATACGGACTTTTAAGATTCTCGGCAGCACTTAGAATATCATTTAGTTCAAGACCTGGAATATATAATTCTCCGTCTAATACTAAATTATCTTCTAACATACGATTGAATAGCTTATCTGTAATAACATCATCAAGCAATATATTCTCCAATACAGGACATTTATATTCAAGTCCTTTACGACTATGAAATACAAGACCTTTAGTTTTAAAGAATCCTTCACCACGCATAACAGCTGATATATTACAACGAACACCGTTAATCTTAATTTGAGCTAACAGGTTTTGTTCGTTATTATATTCATATATCTTAGCTAGCATAGGAAGAACAAATCCTTCATTATTAGTATTGTATTTAGGAAGATACATATCAAGATAATGTTTCAAAGCCTCAATATTAGGTATTTCTTGAGGAGCTGCATCATATAATTCAGACAGTTCCATACCTCCTTCTCTACGCTTAGCTGCAACAATAGTTTTCCATTCTTTCTCAACACCTCTAGGTGGAACATATTCAGATGTAGTTCCTTCTTTACCAACAATACCATACTTTAGTATAATCTTGTGTCCTAGTATTTCAGCTGACCAAAAGATTGGTTTACCTTGTGCATTACGCTTATAAAGAATAATACTTTTCGATTCGCTCATAGTTCTTCAATTTTATATTTGTTAGGTTGTTCACGCATAAGACCAATAGCAACTTCTCTATCAATAATCATAAACTTATTAGTTTCAATAACAATAATTCTAACTTTAGAATTGACAGGAGTTGCAACAGATTTTCCACCATTAGAAGAAGATGCAACAAATCCACACTCCTTTATGGGGGAAGATTTAGTAATTCGTTTAGCACTAGTCTTATTAGTTCCACCTCTTTTCTTTTCGTAAATAATAGGAGGATGAGTTTCTTCATATTTAAGATTAGCTTCATGAATCTTTTCAAGAGATTCTTTATCGTATCCTAAATATAAGAGAGCTTTCATTATCCATTTATATCTGAAATGAATAGTCTGAATATAAGGATAATTAGGTAAATCTAATTCATGAAGATAATTAGCAATAGTATCAGGAATACCTTTAGTATTACAGTTATGTCTAATCATCCTAATGTCTGATTCATCTAATTCGTAACTAAACGGATTTGTGTCTAATTTCATTTACTGTAAGTCTTACAATTATATACTTTTTAGGTTTACCTATTCTCGCATGATAGAACTTGAAACACTTTAAATAATCAGTACTTTCAGTCCACTGTATAAAGTTTCCTTTAGATACCGAAGTATTAGCTTCATAATTGAACTCTCTAGGTATCTTATGAGAACTGTATAAATCTTTAGCCAAGTATTCTTTAATAATCGCAATATGTTCTGCATTATCAAAGTCAAAGTTACCATAGATTTTTATCTTAGAGAAATCTATTGGTGTACCGTCAGACAATGAAATACGAAACAATGCATTAGGATTATCAATCATTTGTTGCTTAATATGGTTTAAGTAACTCTCTTCTTCATCTGTTAAAGGGTACATAAAATAATAGCTATGAACAGCTCCACTATTACCGAAACTATTTATAGCTATTCTTCTCAATGGTGCAAATGAATTAAAATTAATCACTCGCAATTCTTTTTGCGCTTTAGGTAGCGGCTTATATTCTTCTTCTCTAATCATATTCAAATAATGATTCTGTTTGTTCTATGAATAAATTAATAGTTTCTTTAGAATACATAGTAATTAGCTCCGAGAAATCTTTAGCTCCATAACTTCTAGGAATAATAATAGGTATAATACCATATTCTTTACGTAACCTGCGAGCACCATGTACACCAGTTAGGTCACAGTCGTAGAATGAAACAAGTATTCCACCGTCATTTAGTTTAGATTGAAGCCAATTATATTCGTAATCTTTAAGAACGTAGCTCTCCGAAGTAACATTAATTACTCCTATTTTAGACTCTGACAAATTCCCCCTTAAAGGATAGGAATGTAACCAATTACTTAATGCTAGATTGTCTTTATATGATTTAGTTATAATAATTATATCATACTTAGGCTTATCAAGATTAAGTATTCCAACTAGACCATTATGATTGGTTATGAACTTTACTTCTCCCTTACTTCTATCTCGAAGAGGAAAGTAACATTCAATATTATAGATACCATTACTATCTAGTCCAGTAACATAAGCATAACAAGGGTCAGATTCTTTATACTTATATTTAGGAATAGGTTGACAATATCTATTAATATACATTTGGTCAACAGGATAGACAAAATGAGTATTAAGCCAATGAAGACCAATTCCCCATTTTTTCCAAATATTCTTATCGTTATTATTCCAACTTCTAGTAGCTACTTCAATAATAGGTTTACTTGCTTTGATTTTAGATATTACTTGTTTAAGCAAGATTTCATTCTCATCGTCAACTTCTCCGTCATATATTATCTTACGGAAAGTATAAGCTATGTGCTTTAATACATAATAGAAATCTGCCTTATTAGCAACATTTATATGACGACCAGTTTTAAAACTTAGAACATAAGCTACTAAATCAAAACAGTCACCAAAGAAAGAACCATTAAAATCACATGCTTTTAGCTTATGATTCTTATTAAAAGCAAAACCAAATGTTGGATGATTATCAGCACGTAAAGGAGAACATATAAGAACATTGTTTTCAACACAATCATTAACTACTGATACAGGTATACCCATATACTTAGCCATAATCATTTCCTGACTAACCTTAGATAATATAAACTCTTTTGTTAAGTCTTGTCTTATTCCTCTACGCATAGTATAACTAGATAAAATAAGCCTAGCTTTACACTAGGCTTATAACATTATTAACGAAATATATTTGGATTACTTAGAATGGGAGTCCACCATTGTCTTCTGAATCAGGAGCAAATGCAGAATCTTCAGTTGGATTAAAACCACCTGCCGCACCAAAGTTTGGCATACCACCCATACTAGGGTGAACAATTCCTGCACCCATTGCAATACTACCAATACCTTGGGCAGCTGCAAGATTAGGAGCTTTCTTTTGTTTTGATTGAACACCGTCCATAGGAGCAATACGTTCCTTAGTAATATCAAACATAAGACTAGGTTCTTTGAAATGAGTAGCATCTAACATGAACTTCTCTTCAAAGATACCTTGTCCGACAATGTTTGGAAATACTAAGTCGCCTTCTTCTGAACCTTGACCGGAGAAAGCCCAATCACCTTTGTTCTTGTAGTAACGATTAAGTCTGAACCAAAACTGTCTTTGGTTGCCTACTTTATCAAGTAATGCAGACTTACCATTCTCACCACCTGTTTCAACAAGTTTAACTACATTGTCAAACAGAACTCCCCAAGCCTTAATAACATCTTCTACTTCAACTGGTTCATACTGACCATTATCATCATAATCAACATAACCAAGTTCAAGCATTTCAGATTCTTCGTCAGTCATTTCACGACCTTTGAATACAACTACATCAAGGAAGTGTTTTATCCAAGCAAAGTCCATATTAATAAACTTCTCTTTAGCACCGCCAGGAATATAGTCAACATTACTTTCATAGGGCCAAAATGTCTTACTAGCAACACGAACATCAGCAGGATTAGTATGAAGAGAAGTAGCTTCAATAACAAGCTGTGGAATAGCTTTTCCTGCAAATGCCGGACGCATATTGTTATCTTCCTTCATAGTTACCCAAGCAACACGAGCATGAAGATGACCAACAAATAACCAAAGATTATTAATAGCATCTTTGTGAGAGAACTTCTTACGAGAAGTAGTTCTTGTTTCATTACTAATACCTCTACGACGCTTTTTAGGAGCAGTAGTTGCAGCACTATTAGCTGGTTGATTTACTACTGATTCATCTACTTTGGCAGTTCCTTCTTTTTGAGTACTCATAAAATTGTTTTTATAAAGATTAATACTAGCAATAACAAGTTGTACAGGCTTGCTATTGTTTATTGCAAAGTTTCCAAATATAATAAATTTCAAAATTATAGCCAATAAAAAAGAGCTAAATTCAATTAAGAATTTAGCTCTTTATAATCTAGCTATTACTGGAAGAAGTCTTATTTAGCTGACTGACGAACAGAAGGTTCTTCATCAGACTGGAAGACAATCTTGTAAGCACTAACTTCAACAGTTTCTTTTTCGTCACCGATAACTCTACCAGTTTCAACAGCAACAGAGAAAGGTTCGTTAAGTTTAACCTCGAATACACGGTTGATTTTCTCTGCATCTTCACCGAGATTCTCTTTCAATTCATTCCACATACTGGAATCAGAGAAAGTTAACGGCAAACCAACACCATTAAGATTGGAAGAAGTAGAAGTACGTGCACCAGAGTAAGCACGAGTAACAGGAGAATAATCATCAATAGTGATTTCTTCTACTGACTTGCCAAGTTCCTCTGCAATCTTCTCTTTGTTCAGTTCAAAAGCAGCAGCTTTTTGTTCAGCTGTCATACGAACACCAACAAGTTTAACTTTACCGTCTTTCTCGAACAAAGGTACACCTTTACAGATACCATACTCACCAAAAGTTTGGATAAGTGCAGCACGAGCAGCTTCTGTACCAAATTCAACATTGTTAGCTTCGCACCATGCAACAACTTCGGCATCACGTTCAGCAATAGCTGCATCAATATCAGCAACATTACTAATAAACTGAACTGTATCGCCAGGAACAAGACCCATGATACGAGTAACTGCACCTGTAAGACTAAACTTAGCTTTAGTGCTGTTAGCTGTCAATGTAGGTTCGTTACTAGATTGCATTACTCTCTTACCACTCTGTACTGCGGAAAATCCAAATTGAAGTCCCATAATTGTAAAATTTTAAATGATTAATAATTAATTATTAAAAGTGAGCATATAGCTCATTGTTAGCGTAAAGTTTTGTCTTATTTCATATCTATTGATTAGTAATAGTTAGACTTCTATTACTATCAAATTTCTACAATATCAGCATCATCAATACTCATATTGTTCGCTATCTTAGCTTCTGTTGTTTCCATACAACCAAGTATGACATCAGCCGCTATATCACGAGCTGCAAGCGTAAAAGCTCTATGACCGATAAGTACTCTCATATACTTAGTATAAGTATCTTTACTAGCAAGTCCAGCAGTTACAGCGTCACTATAACTAAAATGACCAATACTAGTAATAACTCTATTATATACTATACGAGTAAGTTTATATTCAGTAATATAATCACAAGGAACATTAGGTATTCGGAATATTGGAACTAATCCTTTCGCTGCAATATCTTTAGCTTGTTGTTGATTAGCTGCAACACCGAACTTATTATTCAACTGATATTCCTTGTAGATTGTACCGTTATAATCTTGATAATTTCTAACTGGATAAATACCAATTTCGTCATTATCAACACTAGCATTAAATTCATCAGCTTCTCTCTTGCTTTTGAATCGCTTACAATAGTCAGGTATCTTACTATCTATATAAACATTATTACCGTCTGTATATTCATACAGAGCTATATAATCTTTTGTGCACTCCCATGTTATAGCTGCCTTCAATAATAATGCTTTGATTAAGTGAATGTCTAATGTAGTTTTACCATTAATAACTCCTAGATGTTCAATACAACTAGTAAACGGTAAACCTAACTCTTTAGCACGGCTATATATTGCAAGACCGTCTTGAATAGTCTTAATACCGCACTTATCACTAGACATTACTGATTTCAGATACAACTCTAACTTACTCCTATCATCGGGATTGTAAATGTCTAGGGTATTAAGAGCAGAAGCCATAGCCATACTATTATTATTCGGTTTTGCTTTTGGTTCTGTCTTAGCTAAAGTTCTCTCATTCTCTGTCTTTACTTCTTCCATTATTTCAAAGGTCGCTTATTGATTACTCTACAAAGATACTAATTTCTCTGTTAACTCCAAAGACTAGCATCGATTATTCTCCTATTATGAAATCAATTTCATTATCTTTAACTATTTCATAGTCTTTTCCTCCTTTCGTCTCTATTAACTTCTTCTCTTCGTTCGTACCTCGACAATATATCTTATATATAATGTTAGGTACAGAACTAAAAGATAGATTAGGTATTCGATATTTTAAGTCTCGTATGGAGCTACAAAGAGGTGACGTGAAAATTACAACGTCTACAACTCCTTTAAAGCTCGTATCAATAGAATTATTTGCCGACAATACTTTCATATAGTCGTCATTAAACAGTTCCAAATTTCGCGTTCTTTGGGCTTGAGCTTTTATGATTACAGGCTGTCCGACTTTAGCACCTGATTTATATACCTTAGGTTTTCCGTTTTTGTCATAAGCCTGTATTCCTTCCATATCGTTATGATAGTTTCCGCAATAATCATACTGTAATATACTTATTCCAGTTTGGAATATCTCACCATTAGTCATAATAGATTTACCCTCATACTTTATATTAGCATTTAGATATTCTGTTACTTTACTGGCAAATACTCCATTCTTTGAAATAATTAGTATTCTCTTGCCTATATTTTCCTTAACTATATCAAGTATAGCATCTAACTTAACAATATTATCGGTTACTATCTTAGTTCTTTCTCTGATAATGTTATAAGTTTGATTAACTCTCTCAATTAAAGAACTAGGATTATATAGTTCATCTATCTTACGACACATAGCATCAGTCATATCCATTTTAGCTGACCAACCATTACTTTCCGCTACTTGCAATCTACAAGTTTCAGCTGCAATATTTAGTCTAGGATTACCAGTACGACATTCTTCTAACTTATCGAAACTACCAAATATAGTAACACTTTCATTAATATATTGGCTACATCTATCATAATAGATTCTATCAGCATCAGTTAAGACAACACCCTTTTGGTACTCCTTTATGGGGGAATGAATAGAACGATTAATTAAATGAGCATAATTAATTTCATATACTTTAGGCGCATACTTATACATAAGTACAGCATTATCAGCAACACTATCAATAGCATTGGTAGCAAGTAGTTTAAACTTAAAGTAATTACCATTATACTTCTCTGCAATTTTTCGGAACTTCTTAACATTAATAGTAATAAGAACATCTTTATGACTATTAGCACTCGGTTTATATAGAGAACGTTCTACATATTCACGAGTAAGTATAAGACATTTCTTATCAGTAATTAATTGTTTATGAATGTCCTTTAGTTCAGAAGTGTTGTCAAGATAATAAGTAATGTTAGCTCTATCTTCCATTGTCTCTGTTATTATGAGAGACGTAAGTTCGGGAGTTTTAGCTACCATTTTATCAAGCACCATTGTAACGAAATTCATTACGCTTAATGGTTCTGATAGAATAACACTACCCACACCTTTGTTATCAGACCATTTATTAGCAGCTTCATTATAAATATCAGTTACATCATTCATAAGACAAGTTGTCCTTTATAATATTCAGGATTAATAAGAACATAACTATGATTAAGAGGACTATTTAATAGAATAACACTATTATCTATTAAAAAGTTCCAACCATAGTTATCAGTAAAAGAAATGATTAAATATTTTAATATAGTATCATAACCTACTATCATTCCTTTAAATCTACCATACATAATCTCTTTTCCAAGATTAGCTATACATATCTTTTCTATATCCATTTTATCAATCAAACAAAGTATTTCTCATTCCATAGTATTTCTTAACTAAACGTTTACCTTTACCTTTATTATTACGACTTTGCTCTATTGGTTCAATAATAGCCATAGCTTCATTATAATAATATAAGTAATTAACATTTAGTTCAGATATATCAGTATCATCAACAGTATTACATATAGAAACACGTTGACCTGCACATAAAGAACTCTTTTTAACTTGTTCTTCACCATTATCATTCCAGCCCATACTCTCGACCTTCATGAGGGTTCCCCCCGTAGAGGATATGTAAAACCTTGTATTCCTCTGCACCACATCTGTTCTTATCTTTCCGTCTACAACATGAGTAAACTCTAGTCTATACTTATGATTAACATTTTGAGTACGACAGAAATCAAGAATAGATTTAGCATTACGAAGAGTTTCCATAACAGGAGTACCATTAATAAAGTATTCAGTAACACATTTAGCTACAATAGGAGAATTATATCCTTTAGATAAATCCTCTAAGAACATCTTAGGATTCATTCTACCTTTGAATTTTCTACCATTATTAGGTTTTACAGTAAGATAACTATTTACTCCTTCTGTAACATACTTAGTATATGGAGTAAATTCACCTGTCAATCCAACTACTTTCTCCCATTCGTGACAAATATTACAATATAATTCAAACTTATCTTTCGGTATTATAGAAACAATACCGTCAGTATTAGCACTTATTATATGAATACCTGCAAGTTCAAGTTTCTCTATTAACATCAATAAGAATAACTGACCATTAATAGTAACTTGATACATTGCTTTTTTATCACACAAGAAGGATTGTTCACTACCCATTTTACCAAATATACCAGCATTTGCTACAATCTTTAGACAAGCAGCAGCAGTAGCATGTTTATCTCTCTCTTTACTATCAAGAGATTTATCTTTGGATAAATGTTTATGTTCTAGTCGTTCATCAACAATAGTATCAGCTATACGAAACCATGCTTTAGGAAGTAGATGTTTCTGACATACTTTAAGACTTCTAATAATATTAGGATACATTGAATTAATATCAAAATCACAAATATATATATCAGAAGTACTAACTCCAATATTGCCATTACTATCATAAGGATTACCAATAGTAATATCAGTAGCACATGAATAATCAGCAGAACTACGATAAATGTTCGGAATCTCGTTCGAGTGTAAACCCCCTGTTGCGATAGTGTATGACGTGCCCATGAAGGTAAATTCCCTGTCAAATTCGCCCTTTTCCCCACGTAGGGTTAGCGAACGTATGCCCGACAAAATATCGTTCAATTCAGGCGTGGAAAATGAGATTTTGTCTGACAAAATTTCGGAAACTACGATTTTCCTACGTATTGTCTTAGTATCAATGAAGGCTTTAGGATGCAGACCAGTAAACTTACTATATAGTTTAACAATAACTTTATCAGCTATTGTGCTTCTACTTGCAGAGAATACATCTACCTTATATTCTTCACTAATACGATACCTTAAAAGAACTTCTTCTTGATTCATTCTAATTAGTTCGGCAACAATATAAACATCATTGTCATTATAATCAGCCATTTCTTGAAGATATTCTTTAGGTATAAATCTTTCAAACACATTACGATAATGGATATTAAGTTCTCTATCTGTCATGCCTTTAGCTTCGGGAAGTCGCTCATGGTAATAATGTCTATCTAAGTCACCAATAGGTGGCATAGTATACTCTTTTAGATTATACCATTTAATATTAATAGAAGTCTGTTTGAGACTTTTATGAAAATGGTCTAGCCTAAATATTTGGAATAAATCCAAGTCTCGAAATGCCACGTTATTACGTAGTATAAGAGAAGTGAAGTTATCAGTCCAAAGAGTATCATTATTAGAATTACGAATAACTCTCTGTGATGTTTCATATAGAAATGTAATAAGTTTACTAGGTTTATCAAATTGATTATAATACATTAATAATGCACTTAACATTAAGCGGTCGTAACGCCTATTATTATAACCGAAGTAATCTGCCTTCTGTATTAACCAATATAATAGATTAAATAAATCACTATCATCATCTTCATATAAAACAAAACGTTTCTTAGGTATTGTTTCTAAACGTTTCTTTATCTCTATAACACTAAGTTTATCAATAATAGGAATAGCTTTTCCCTCATTATCAACACAATCAGAAAATGTTTTAAGATAACTACGTAAATCAACAAATACTACCGAGAAGTAATTTCTAGTTACTTCGACATCATAACACATAGAACTCATATACTTATACTTTTTATTTACCGTAACACAAATATAAACGATTTTTGCATCTACTACAAGCAGTATATAATCTACGAAGAGTTTCATCTATATTTCCCCACGGATTACCAGTACGCATATCAAATACAATATCATTTATATCTACATATACATCAGAATAAGTACTTCCTTGAGCTTTATTAGCTGTAAGAGCAAATCCATAATCTAAGTCACGACTAAACTTAATCTTACCAGTAGACCTATCTAATAAGTTAACTAGTAACAAGTTCCTCTCTCTAAAGTCATAGTATTCCTTCCAACGCTTACTTCTATTATATTTCTCTGCATTAATTGCATTTTGAATATAAGTTTCACCTAACTTATAATAAAGCATAACATTATTTAAATTAGAATGGTCTACTACAAATAAAGGTTTAGTTCTATTACCACCATTAACTTGAATGAACGTAACATTGAATCCAAAGATTTCATCTTTATTAGTAAAATTCTTAATATCATGTATTATATAATCTTCAGAATTTACAATAATAGTATCTTTAAACTCATCAACAAAAGTATTATAAGACATTACTAAATCATTACGAGTCAGAATTGCTTTATCACTACCTTCGATGATATTGTTACGAATAAATTTATTCCATTCAGATACAGATTTATTAGTATAAGTTATTAATCGACAAGTATCAACATCTCTAGTAAACTCTTCATTATAAAATCCGTCTATTACAAGAGATTGAAACTCGTATGCACTACAAGTATAATATCCTTTAGTTTGAGTTGAATCGAAAGCATACCTGTTTTTATTGATATATTCTAGGAATTTCCAACTCCTATTATCAATATCTTTTCTTAGTATCTTTAATAACTCACTAACAGGATTATCTTCTTCTTGTCTAACAATCTGTCTAAGAGTATAAAACTTAACATTATCAAAACAACGTGAACGAGACTCTTTAACTGGTTGAAGTTGATGAGCATCACCCATAAAAATAAGCATACAACCAAACTGTTCACATTCTCTTTCTATAAGAGTTTTAAGATTAATACCAATCATAGACGCTTCATCAACAATATATAACTTATATTGCTTAATCTTCTTTTTAGCTAATGGGTCAAAAGGAGGATTATTAATATCAAAATCAGTAACATCAGTATTAAGTCTTAAACCTAAATCACTAGCTACGGTAGACGTAGAATATCCAGTAGATGCACGAAGTACACGAGCAGCTTTATGTGTAGGAGCTGCAAGACCAATAACGGATTTAGATAATCCGCATCGTCTAATTACTTCACGTATCATATATGTTTTTCCTGTACCTGCCGAGCCAATAAGAGCACGTTTATAATCACCTGCAACATAACCTTTCTCAATAAAAGCTACTAGGTTTTCATAAGCAATCTTTTGGTCACGAGTAAAACTATTTAAGACTTTATCGTCTTTCTTAGCATCATCAAACTTTTCAAAATTCATTGCATTTTAGTAAGAATCTATCAATATTATCACGACATTTAAGTATATAACCCTTAACAGGTAATCCTATCTTAAATGGAATATAACAGCTAGGCATAACACAATAAACATCAGTACATCTAACAATTTTAGTAGGTCTACCATAATTATCTAATGCACGAGTATATATTGTCTTAAAACCTTTACATGAGTACGAACGTTCAGATAACGTAATAAATTCATCACTATCTTTAGGTTTAAACTTATATATGTTATCATGTAGAACAATAGTTCCAGTAACAATCTGCATTATTACTTTCTCACGAGGAATTTTCTGTTCCTCATTTACCGCTGATAGTTTGAAACTTAATCCCATAATATTAAGGTTTGACTATTTGGTTAACACTATACTGTACGCAACATGTGCCTTTACGGGGGAATATCTTATATTTATCAGTATTCATAATTCTAGGTAATGGAGTAATTTCACAACATCTATCGCTATGAACATCTACGATAATACAATGATAAGCATTAACACATAAATCATGAGAAATAACAGCTTTAAGTCCTTCAAAATATACATCAAAAGTACTATCAGGATTAACACATTGTTTTAAATCTACAATCATATTAATTAGCTTTAGTTTTATATATTTCGTATAACTTATTAAACTCATCAGAAGGCATACAAACAATAGGAACATTAGTATGCATTTGTTCTTTAGGAACAATACAATTTCTTGCAGTAACTATTCTATCATCTTCAACAAACATTGTTTCAAGAACTAGACAATTATCAGCATCTAATATTTCTTTACACTTAGGACAGATATAAATATCATCTGTACCAAACACAAGAAGCTCATCACCACAGACTAGACATTTACCAGTCGTGACAATGAGCTTACCATTATCTTGTTTAAACTCGTTTAATTTCGGCATAACTAGGAATACGTCTCCTTTCTTCCATTCTAACAAGTTTAACACTAGTACTTTCAAGTACATTAAGAGTAAAAGCTACTAATTTGTAACTTTTCTCACTTTTTCCAAATTTAATTTTCTTCTTAATCATTTACGTTTAGTATTTAGTTATTACTTAATCGGAGTATCTGACGCTCCGCTTCGCTTCGCTTTATTCCCCCTTAAAGGAGTGTGAATTGTTTAACCTTTTGCTTAATTTCATTTACAACAGCTCTATTCTTATCAATACTATCATTGCTATAAAGATTGTAACTATGTGTTTCATCAATATTTCTATTAATATCAAGAACAAATAGATACATATTAATATAAGAAGTATTATTAAGATTGCAATTAGTATAAAGGTTACTAGAGAGTTTAGTACTATACAATAGACTAAGTTGTATCTTCTGTAACTCTTTAAACAATTTAGTAAATTCTTTCTTATCCATGTCGGTATATTAGTTTTTAGTTAATAATCAATTAAAAAGGAGAGGACGCTTCCTCTCCTACCATTAAACTATTGGCACCTAATTCTATCTCACGACAGTAATTTAATTAGGGGTAAAAATTAAAAGACAAATAAAGTTTTTCTGTCTCACGACAGTAAATGCAACTTGTATGTTAAACACAATACTATGTATTTATAGCTGACATTTTACGAAGAGGATTTCCCTTACTTCAACCATTTGGTTAATGTTTCAACTTAGATTAGTCATCATCAGAGCTATCATAAGAAATAGCACGATTCTCACGAACAGTACTATTAGAATTCCATAAAACCTATATCTACTATCTTCACAAACAACAGATATAAAACTACAATACGACAAAATTTAATTTTAGTTTAACTAAAACAGACAAACAAAATTGGCAAATTACTTATTATATATCTTTGTACAATCTACACAATAAAAATCAGGACAATCCTTAAGAAATGATTCACATATTCTACGAGCTTCATCTTTACTATTACCAGAGTAAAGAGTTTTAGCATTACCATTAAAAGACTTTCTTAGCTTATCATTCTTGTCTAAGAATACAAGATGATTTTCAGAACAATAGAATACAGAATAAATCGGAGCTTTACTAGCTTCATATTTAGCAAGAAGTTTATCATAAGATTCTTTAGCACTATCTCTCATATCACTAATATATTTGATATAAGGAAGTATAATGCTATCCCATTGTTCAACAGCTTTAACCTTATCTTCAATAGAATACTCACCGTCAAGAATATCTTCAAGAAGTTGATTTAATGATTTCACATTAATAGATTCAATATCTTCAAGAAGTTCTTTATTAAGTTCTCCATTAATAAAGCGTTTATTAAATTCTTTCTCAGCTTTATCAATAATATCAGAACCCATACTAGCAGCAATAATTGCTTCAATAATCTCTTTCATTATAGTAAGTTTTAAATTATACAATAAAAAACTCTACTAATATTACTCTAGTCTCACGACCTGAATAATCTTAATAGAGTGAACCGACATTATTTAACCCTTTTGTCAGATATGAATTAAATTAAGTATATATCGGAATTATACTAAACGTAAAATCATTGTAATAACAGCACCAAGAGCAATAATAGCTGCAATAACAAATGCAGAATAATTATACTGATTCTTAGCTTTAAGTTCTTCACAATCCTTCTTAGCTTTAGCTAAATTAATTTCAAGAGATGCAATGCTATTTTTAAGAGCCTTGTTATTAGCTTCTAAAAAGTTATTACTAATAACAAGTTTAGAACACTTATCAATAAGATTCTTTTGTTCGCTAGAAACTTTCTCATAGGTATATTTGTAATGATTAAGACCAATATTAGATTTATCCAAATCTTTGCGTAAACGAATAACTTCTGTCTTTAACTCATTGACAGTAGGACGTTTCTTACTAAGAACATCAACTTTATTATTTTCTTCCATAACTATTATTTAATTAATTTTCAATATGAGTTATATCTAAGTCAAGGTCTATATTATCCTCACTTAGAGTATTGCCAGTATTCCAATTATTAGCCATTTCACAGTCAAGATAGTCTATATCGTCTACCAAACCACAAATAGGAAATTCTATGCCTTGTTCTTCGTACATAATCATAATCGTTTAATACGGATGCGAGTATAGAAATAAATAATTGAAATACCAAACAATACAGATAATTTTTATTAATTGATATTACTAAATGCTATATATGATTTATAAGTAGAAACAATATCACTAGCAGGAAAACCACAATTAAGAAGAACATTAGTAATCTCGGCAGTATAAACATCGCAACAAGTAATACTAAAGTTTTCATCATTAAACTTACGAATAACCGTAGGAGTATTAGCTTCAATAAAATAGATATTCATAGCATCGACATTATATTCAACAATATCATTTTCATACTTGAGTAATACAGTTCTTGAAGAAATAGAATATCTTAACTCATTAAATGCTTTACTAGTAATACTTGCATCTTTAAATGATATTATAAATTTACTATCAATACTATTAACAATATTATAACCGCTTGAATCTAAACCATATTTTTCATTAGGCTTAAGATACTCCTTAACAGCACGAAATGCTCGTCTATAATATCTGGACCAATAAGTTCTTTCAGCTAAATCAGAAGTTTTACTTTCTAACTTTTCTGTAAGTGCATTATTTGTTTCACGACATTTATTTAGTTCATATTCAATATCAGAAACATTAGCAGCACAAGCCTGAAAATTAGCAATATCAGCTTGGAGCTTAATAATATCAGATTTAAGTTGTTCAATCTCTTCGTTCTTCTCACTAATAACTCTAGCACGAAGATTTAATTCACTAGACAGTTTACTAATTTGAGTAGACTTATTAGCAACATCGGCTTCTAATTCAGAAATAGTTTTCTCTAATTCAGAGATTCTATTAGATTCAGCAATACTATAATTATTACCAATATCAGAAATCTCACAAATAGAAGTAAGACATTGATAATCTAAATCGATAATAAAACCACCAGATTCAACAATAGTAACTCCATTAAGATGAGATACAAAAGTTAGATGATTTTTATCATTTACAACAGCTTTCATAAATACATGTATTAATTATTAAGAATTTAATTTTAAAAGTAATGAATCTATATCATAATAATATAGTACGATATAGTAAACGAATAAAGCTAATAACTATTATATAAGTTATTATAGTTTGAACTAAAGAACGGACGATAAAAACCTTCTTATAAGAAAGGTAATTAAACATCAAATACAACAAACATATAACTATTCCAATTAAAGATAGAAATATGTGGAATTGATAAGTAGTCATATACTAGAAAGATTAAATATTGCAACACAGATGATAAGTATAGCCATAACAGCTATAATAGATATTGTCATAGACAAAATATTAGACTTCTTATCAATAAGATAGTTATTCAATAAGAAAGTAGTAATAACAAATAATAATATAGTTATTACAAAGAGATAAGTATCGGTATTCATAATAATATAAGTTAAATGGTAAATAAAAGGTGAAGATGTAACAGCAATCACGCTCCTTTATGGGGGAGAAAAGCGAGCTTTGCGAGCGAGACTAGACCAGCTAAGTAACAAACCAAATAGTAATCTAGATATTAATAGTAATACATATTTATATATATTTATACATATTACTATACTTATTCTATTATTCAATCTATTGGTAATAATACTATCCAGTCTATTATATAGCCTTATATTCAATCTATTAGTATTCTCGTTATCAGATGTTATATATAGTATTAATATACTAGTGAACTATTCTGTAAGAATAGGAACTAGACCTCATACAATACAACCAAGATATAATACTAATAGTATATAGTGAGATTGGCAATAGTAAGATTAGATTAAAACCTAATAGTAATAGTAATAACATGTGATAGTACAATAGTATATAATATAGTAACAATAGCGATAGTAACAATAGCAATAGAGTATCGGAAATATAGTATCGGAAACATAGCGATAATAGTACAATCAAATAAATTTGATTTATACTCTATATAGATTTTGAATAGGTTCAAAAAGTAAACATTAAGAGGTTTAGTTTAGTAAGTATGAGGAGTTGTATTGAGTTAAGGAATGTAGTTTCACTATCATCTCTGTGTCTTACTATTCATACTACTATTGATGCTATTGATGTTAATAATACTATTCATACTATTCATGCTATTGATGTTGATAATACTATTGTTGATACTATTGGTGTGATTGTGTGAGCTTCTTCCTATTGTCTACGACAATAGTCATCGAGGGGGGAATTTATGCGAGATTGTCTGATAGACAATATCGCCTAATATAATCCTATTACCAATATTCGCGTGGGCGGGCGCGCGGGTACATATTATACGCGCGCGTACACGCACGTATATAATAAGGTACGCGCGCAAGTGTTGCCTGACTTTTATATATATATATATATATATATATATAAGTCCACTTTGTTATTTAGAATCCGTCTAAAAGAAACGTCGTCGAAAAGCGATTTTAGCTTGCTAACTAGTCAATCTTTGATAATATGTCTGATAATCTTTTAATCTTAGCTTTTAGCTTAGATATGTATTCGGTTATATCATTAGGATGAATCATTTGAGTTGTATGATTATTATATGTGATTTCAAGAGTATCAACAGCTATAACATCTATGTTTATTATAGTTTTCTTTTCATCTATCTTCATAATACTTTTGTTATTTAAATTGGTTTATGATTTTAGTTTATCAGTTGATTAGCTTCGCTTATCAGTTGTAGCATTTCGCTTATCAGGTGACTAGTGTCGTTTCCAATCCTTAGTGGCTTTGCCTGACGGCTGTGCCCGAAGGCTTTGCCGGACAGCGAGCATAAGTCGGTAGTATTGTCGAACACGTGCCGAATGGTGTATTCTTAGTTTAGTAGGAGAGATTTCTCTCTCCTACGTAACTGGTTAAGCAGCACCCTCTGCATTAGGCTGATACTTGGCAATAGTCTCTGATATGAACACTTCATCTTGCAAAGATAACGTGCGCATTGACAACTCATACGGGAAATACTCGTAACGGTCATGCTCATTGACACGTTCTTCACGTGCCATTTTAGAGGCATAAGGATTAACAAATATCTCACCTGCTCCGAGCACGTGACCTAGCACACTAATGCGTGCCTTCTTGAACAACACTAACAACACTGGCAAAGGTGCAGTCATCACGGCATTTGCGAGCATTGGCTCGCCCTGTCCTTTGAGAATCGCATTAAGTTGAATACGAGTGGTAAAGATATTACGAGTTACAGACTCGACATAATCACCAGTTGCAGCATCTTTCACAAACTGTGGAAGATTACGATTAACTACAATGGTTAATGCACCTGCATAACGACTACTATTATCAATGATATTAGTAATTATCAAGCTATCGTGATTCTCGAAATCAGGACGGTCAAGCAACAGACGAGTAATATCGTCTGCGTCCTTTCCGTGATACTCGGATAGGTCAACTATACGAGCATCATTGTTAGCATCATCATTGTTAGCATTGTCTTGATTACTAGCATTAACTTTAGCTTCTTCGGCAGCTTTCTTAGCTGCTTCTTCGGCAGCTTTTCTAGCTGCATCATTAACTCTTGTTCCCATAATACAAATAAATTAAATGTTATAAATCGGTTAGCAACTGTTCAACCAATGTGCATCCTAACCACACACACAATGGCAATATGTTTATAGTCATTTGGTTTGATAGTAACTGCAATATGTTTATAGTCATTTGGTTTGACTATTCCAATAGTTCTTTTACTATATTATTTATGTCTAGTATCAATACTAGTACGACCAATAGTATTAAGAAACTATTCACATGATTGTCATACAACTTAATGTAACTTAGATGTATGAATACTGGCACACCTGGCATACTTAATGCCAAGTGTACCACTTTAATCTTATCACGAGTACTCATACGTATCTAGTATAATAACGTGAACAAAATTGTTCATAAGTCTCGCCTGCACGACCATGTTCTCTCCAATCACGTCTCTGTTTATTAACAACAGAACGATAAGTTGCAGTAGTCATAACAACTGCAACCAATAACAATATCAAGAATATCATAAACATCAGTATTAAATTAAACATTATAGCAATATGTTTAAAGTCATTTGGTCTTGACGGGGGTATTGGAATTGGTTTGAGAGCAGGGGGCTATCAGGGTAGGAGGTTCACCTCGATAAAAATATATTCATAAAAAATATATTTCTCCTGGGAGTACCTACAATAGAAGTCCTAAGCTCGCTACCAATAGACTATATAACACTAATACTTTTAAGTTTACTATCTCTAAATCTCTTAGTATTGTTCCTAAGTTCATTAATAGTATTTCTAATATTGATTCTTCATTTAAGTCTTCTAAGTCTCTTACTTTCTATTGTTGTTAGTAGTCTAATTCTTCTTATAGAAGAACTATCCTATTTATTAATATCTATGATTCCTATAAGTCTTATTATTGTATTTAAGTTCTTAATCAGTCTTATTTATATTATATGGTATTAGTTGTATTACATTGTCTATTGTGTCTTATTGTGTAAGCCCTTTCTCCTCTTCTTCGAAGAGTTCGAAGATTCATTACTAGAGTTATAAAAATAGAATTGTAAGAATTATTCAATATTTTAACTTAGTATTAGGATTGCTAGGTTGTATACGAATGTGAACCAGTGTGAATGAAAGTGAAATTATACAGAGAATACAATTCTAAAGGTTTTTTAACTAGTTAGATATTGATGATATAGATATTATTCGTATACTTGTGCTATTAATGACTGACGGTTATATTACAGTCAGTAATGTTAGTCAACTTAATTAATAGTATTAATAATCTAATTAAAGTAATTATGCTACACTTAGAGAACAAAACTAAAGGAGAGACTTTCCTAGTTCCTCAACACATGGCAGAAATTGATTTCCAATATGTTTCTGAAAGAGTTAAGAATATTACTCCTTTCAAGCATTTTGGTATTGTTGCTATTATTCAGACTGCTAAACTTCGTGAAATTATTAATCCTGACTTAAAAGGTACTGGTAATACTAAGTTCATATTAGTTAAAGCTAATTATAGTGATGATGTTAAAGAAGGCGATAGAGCTTTGCTTAATCGTTTCTTATATGTCGCTCCTTCTGACGTATTTATGGGTATAGATTGTAATCCTCGTAGCAATGAACTTACTCCTTATAATCTTTCTGAATTTATTCGTAGTGACCAAGACTTAAATATAAGTATTGCTCGTGGTGAGATATTCCGTAAGGTTAGTACTGGTTCTGTTATTAGTTTACTTGGTAATGAGGTAAGTCCTTCAACTGTTGAAAAGAAAGGTGACAATGGTAAATTGATTACTACTATTGCTGAAACAGTAGTTTGTGTTGGTTATAAGATTGTTCGTCTTTCTGATATTCAAGGACAGAATACTATTGAAGGTCTTATTCCTAATGGTAAACCTCAAAAGTTTATTGTTGCTACAAACTTATTACAAGTATAATAGATGCCGTTTATTAATTTAAAAGAGAAGAAAGAATTGATGCTTAATAGAGCTGATATTATTGCTCTATTAGGTGTCACTCCCGAAGATGCTCTTATCATTAATGATATTGTTGATGATATTGAAAGCCAAGTAGTCAATAGAATTAAGACTATGGGGAGAGTTACAATTCCTCGTATCGGTTCGTTCTTTCCGAATGAAGGCAAACTCGATGCAATGGAGCATCATGCTTTAATGAAAGAGAAAAGGAAAGAGCTTACTCCTGAAGAATACAAAGAGTTTAAAAGAGGCCTTATATTGTCTAGGGTTGTTCAACGTCGTAGATTTAAAAGTCGAACTACTATAATATCTCGTACAATTAGATTTAATAAAGTTCTAGCTAGACGAAAACTTAGACAGTTTGGTAGAGATGAACGTGGTTATAAACTATATATGTATTTCTTTAGTAAGATGAAACCAGTTAATGATTCTGATTACTATATTAATCTGTTAAATAGAGAAGGTTATGATTGCGAAGATTTCTCCGTTGGATTTAAGTGGTATGATTAGTGTTAATGAGCAAGGTTATCCCTATGCTCCTAACGTTTATCAGATACAGGATAAAGATGTAAGAGAGTTATATCTTCGTGATAATAGCGAGGATAAACTTCGGTATATTAAAGAAGCCGGAGTTATCTTTTATGTAGCCGACCCTAAATCTCCACCTAATCAAATGGGATATAGTCGTTCTGAAGCATTAGCTTCTGCAAAGACTAATTATGGTCTTCCTGCTGATTGGAATCCTGATGCTCTTATTCTTCGTCTTATTGATAGATATCATGAAGATAAAATGGGTGTTGCAGGAGAAGCTCTTGAAAGTATTCTTAGAGCTGTTCATAATAGTTCTCGTGCAGCAAATATTATTAGTGAGCAACTTACTAATAAGTTAAACTCTGGTTTACAAGCCGAAGATGCTTTACCAGTTATTGATTTAGTGACAAAACTAAATGGTATTATTAATATCATTCCTAATCAAATTAAAGCTTTAGGTGAAGCTAAACAAGCTGCTGCTCTTGAAATAGAGCAAAAGAAAGCTAGAGGTGGTAAAGTTGTTACTATGTCTATGTCCGCAAAAGATGCTAGTGATTTGGAAACTCAAGTAGAAGCTCAAAAGAGAGAGTTAGGATTAGTAAGTGATACAATTGTTAACGCTCCTTTACGGGGGAAATACGAGAGTACAAAATGATACCTGTAAAATCTGAATATAAACAAACAAAGTTATACTTTGATGAACCTACTCATAAGTATACTGATAATTGTGGTAATTCTTATATTAGTGTTACTACAATTATTCATTCTTATGTTCCTAAGTTTGATTCTAATTATTGGGCTAAATATAAAGCTAAAGAAGAAAATACTTCTATTAAAGATATAAAGAATCAATGGGATAAGATAAGAGACAAGGCTTGTGATATGGGTAATGTTTATCATAATAGCTTTGAAGAAGGTATTCGTCAAAATAGTAAGTTCTTTAATGCTATTAAATATCTTAATAAGCAAGAGAGTAAACAAATGGTTACTGTTGCTGATTTAGATGTTGTTGATAGTCATACTAAACTTCTTGATGTTGATGCTTTTATTGACCATACCGAAAACAAATACCCAGAAATATATAAAGTATTTAAGTTCTATACTGAAAGAGATTATAAGATTTATTCAGAGATAGGAGTTTTTCTTCCGAAGTATTTAGTTAGTGGTACTATTGATATATTTCCTATAAGAGAGGACGGATTCGTTATACTAGATTGGAAAACTAATCGTACTGGTCTTAGATTTCAGGCAGGTTATTATAAGAAAGATAAGAGTGTTAGACCTGTTCAAGAAACAGATGAATGGGTACATAAACCTGAAGATGTTCTTCTTCCACCTTTTGGCAGTCTTCCTAATTGTAATGGAACTACATATAGTTTACAATTAAACTTATATGCTAAAATGGTTCATCTTATTACTGGTTTACCATGTAAAGGTTTAGCTCTTTGTCATATTGAAGTTCCATTTATACTTAACCAATATGGTAGACCTCAAAGATTTAAAGACGGTTTTCATATTGATGAAAGTAAAACAGAAACAGCTAAGTGGTATAAAATATCTAGGCTAGAATCTGAAATAGATACTATGCTTAATATTCGTTATCAAACTGTTAATGGAAGTCAGAAACAACAAATGAATTTATTTGTGTAATAATTAAAGTTATGAATAAATATAATATTAAGTTAATAGATAAATGTCGAACAGTTGATTGGCGAAAGACATTGGAAAGTAAAGGATATGTTTATTTCTCTACTGGAAAGTATAATCTTAATCTTATTGGAGTTCGTGCTAAAGAACGTGATAATAATGAGTTTAACGATGCTTTTATAATTGATTATTGGACAGGTAATAATAGAAGATATACTCCTATTTATCCTTGTACTACTGACCCAGGATTTAAAAGTCTTGAAAAACCTGTTAATTTTAAAGGTTGTGCAATTCTAGTTCCTGGTCAATATCGTGGTTGTTTTAAGAAAGGTTATCATAAAGGACAGTATGTTGCTCTAGTTCAATATAAACCTGTTAAAGTATTCCGTGATGCTAACAAGGATTTTTATATGGACTGTGATGAATCTTCTATCGAGGAAGGTATGTTTGGTATTAATATTCATAAGGCAGGTGAAGCTAGTGTTATTGTTGACGGTTGGTCGGCAGGTTGTCAAGTTCTAGCAAGAGGCACTGATTTTAGAGAACTTATGAATATAGTTGAATTATCCATTCCTATTTGGGGAAGTATATTTACTTATACACTATTAGAAGAAAAAGATTTGATAATATGAAACTAAAGAGCATTGGAATAGGACTATTAGTAGTAGTTATATTATTTATTGGAATTAGAGTATTCACCCATTTTGTTTCAAATAAGGAATATGTAGAAGTCCCACTTATCGTTCCTGATACTATATATCAGGATATAGAAACAAAGAGAGATAGTTTACAACTAGTAATAGATTCTATTCTCAATGCTCTTAATAATACTAATCAGTATGAGAAAGAATTTGATAAAGCAATTAGTGATACTGATAGTATTGCTATTCTCGAACGCTTCATATATCTTGTGTCAAAACCAGTCAGAGTTAAGAATCAAGAGACTAGAGACGAAGGTAGATAGTTTACAGCAATCACACTCCTTTATGGGGGATAGCGGAGCTAAGCGGAGCTTATATAAAGAAGTATTAAGAATAGCCAATGCTAAGTTAATACTTTCAGAAGAGTACAAAAACCAATACGAATCCTACAAGAAGTTATATGAATTAAAAGTTCAAGATAACTACTTGCAGGATTCTGTTATATCTAAGCAACGTGAAGAAATAAGAAGGATAACGTTAATAGGTAATGAAGCTATTACTAATCTTAATAAGGAATATAAAAAGTCTAAGAGATATAAAAAACAACGTAATGGATTTATAGCTAGTACAAGTGTGCTAGCTATTCTTGTTGTCGTATTATTAAAATAATTATATAGATTATGCAATTGTCTGAATATCCATTTTTCATGTATTACATGGAAGAAGATAAAGGAAAGAAGTATAAATATGCTAGTGACTTTGGATATAAAGACCCATTTGACCATTTCTTAATAGGAGAAAGTGGAGGATTTTTAATGAACATTGACCCAAATAAGAGATTTGTTAATACAGAGCTTCTTCGTCCTGCTGCTATTGCTTATGAGAAAGATGGGGTTTATACTAAGTTTGCAGTAGATAGTATGCCTTATACTAACTTTCGTAAACAAGAAACTCTTCGTAGACTTGTAGGTTTTAAAGCTCCATGTCTTATGGATACTAGAACTGGTGAGATAGAAGAGGTTTATATTACTGGTGAACATTATAACTTTATTAATTATGGGCGTATTCTTAAACTAGATACTAAAACACTTCGTGTTGAAGAAGGTAAAGTTACTGGACGTAAGATAAGAGGATTTCCACGATTCATAGATTGTCAATGGTGGTACTTCTTGATTAAACAGTTCTGTCGAGATAATGGTTTATTCCTTATAAATGATAAAACTCGTCGTGGTGGATTTAGTTATATGGAAGCTATTGGTTCTGCAAACTTTATTAATCTTACTCCTAATCGTGCTGTTATTCATGCAGCCAGTGATAACAAGTTCTTAGTTCAGTCAGGTGGTTTATCAGACTTTATGAAGAAACAGATTATCTTCTATGAATCTAACACACCATTTGTAAGAGGTATAGCTAAGATTGATGCTAATGATTTTATCTTAGGTTATAAAGACCCTAGTACAGCCATTATTGATGATAATAGTTGGAATAGTGCTTGTATATCTGTGTCTACTAAGAATAATCCTTCTGCCGCTGTCGGTAAAGATGCTGGAGAAATTAAGTGTGAGGAAATGTCAGAGTTTGAAAACTTTGATGATTTTATGGATGTTACTGAACCTACACTAAAGACAGGTTCTGTTACTACTGGTTTTCTTAATGCTTGGGGTACTGCTGGTAAAGCTAATGCTGGTTGGGTTACATTTGAACAGAACTTCTATGACCCTAGAGGTAGAAACTTTATGGCATTTGAAAATGTATGGGATAAAGATAGTAGACTGGAAGTATGTGGTTATTTTAAACCTTATTGTTGGGGACTTGAAGGTTATAAGATTGGTGATGATAATCAGATTGCTACTCTTACATCTCTTGATGATGACGGTAATTCTGATATAGCTTTAGGTTTTCAGATAGCCGAAGAAGAACGTGCTATTGAAAAAGCTAAAAGTAAATCATTTGCTAAGTTTATTAGTTATTGTGGACAATATGCTAATATGCCTAGTGAATCATTTAGTTCTGTAAGTGAGAATATATTTAGTAGTGAGATACTAGATGAATGGGAACAAGAGCTAAAGATGTCTAATAAGTATAACTTCTATATAGATGGTAAGTTTGTAGAATATGATTCTGATAACTTTGAGTTTATTCCTAATGAACGTATTGCTGCAACTGGCGGTGTATATAGAAAAGACTTCTTTGATTATATTAAGAATGTTCCTCGTCATTCTAATGAAGACCCCGAAGGTTGTATTCGTAAATGGTTTAATCCTATTAAAGTTGAATATATAGATAAGAAAACTGGTCAGTTAACTAAAGGTACTCCTCCAGGGATATATAGTATTAGTTATGACCCTGTTGGTATTGATAAAGATAAGAAAGAGCTTACTAACAAACATTCTCATAATAGTATTAAAGTATGGATGAATCCCTGTATATATAATGGTTATCGTCCTAGACTATGTGCTGTGTATTATGGTCGTCCTGATGAACTAGAAAAGGCAGACAGAATATGTTATTACTTTGCAGTTACTTATAATTGTCTTGGTACAACTAATGTTGAAATCAATCGTGGTGAAACAGTAAGTAATTTTAAGAAGTGGAAAGCTGTTAAGTATCTAGGTTATCATCCTGTTCATCTTTGGGACACTAATATTAATAGTAAGAAGGTTAATACTATTGGTTATGATATTAGTAGTGAGACAGTAAAACTTGACGGTCTGCGTATGTTGAAGGAAATGTTGTATTCCCCCATAGGGAAGTTTGAAGACGGACGTGACATGCTTGTTCTTCATACTATATATGATTATCAGTCGGTACTAGAGTTAAAGAAATGGTCTAATAGTGGTAACTTTGACCGTGTATCAGAAATGATTGTTAGAGGTATTGAATGGGCTGCTAATGATAAGTTTGCTAAAAAGCAACTTGAACATAGACAAAGAGTTCAAACAGAAAAAGAAAATTTTTGGAATCGTAAACGTTATTAATTATGAGTTGGTTAACAGAAAGTAACAGGTTAAAACATTTCCTCTATGCAATTCCATGTGGATTGTTAGGAATAATGTTTGTGGCAGGTCTTGCCGCTGGTATGGAGTTTAAAGATAAAATGTCGGGAGGAAAGTTTGATTTCTTAGATATTTTAGCTACATTGCTTGGCGGAATGATAGGATTCGTGTTAATGCTTATTATAGTAATAGCTACGGGTGCTATTGATTGGTATATTAATATACTTATTAAACTAAGCGAATTATTATGATTGATGCAAAGCTAAATGTTAGACTTGGGGATATGCCTAAACAGCGTATCCCTAATTCTGAAAAGGATGAGTATTGGGCAGGCAGAACAATAGATTATTGTATTGCTGCTGGACTAGCTTGTAACGATAGAACTAAGACTGAACAACTTCTTGAAATACTTCATGGAGAAATGCCTGACGAGTTTTATCGTAAGACACTTAATCCTTATAATGCTACTAAGGAGAACTTTAAGAGGTTTCCTGCTACTCTAAGAAATCTTGATATTATTAATGATGTAGTTCGTCGTTATTTATCAGAATATGTTAAGTCTCAGCATGAATTTATTGTTGGTGCTAATAATCCTGAAATTATTATGGCTCGTGATGCAGCTATTCGAGAAGATATAGTTAAGAGAGCTATGATAGCGTTTCAACAAGAAGTTCAAAAGAGAGTACAACAGCAACAAGCTGAAAATGCTCAACTAGAAGCTCAAGGACAACCAACACAAGATGTTGACCCAGCACAACTTGCAGGTGATGCAGAAGAGTTTGAAAAGAACTTTATTGATAATTATATAGATGAGATAAGTGCACAAGCACAACAACTATTAGAAGTTATTGATGACGTTCTTAACAATGAGACAATAATTCCGGTTGAGTATTTTAACTATATCACTACGGGGGAAGTTTATAGTTTCCATACTGTTCGTGGTAAGAAACTAATTAAAGAATATGTTCCTACTACTGATATGTATCCTGTTCCTAATGGAGAACAAATGGTATCTAAATATGATATTGTAGCTCGTAGAATGTTAATGAGTTACAATCAGGTAATAGACCAATTCTCTGATGAATTAACAGAGGAACAACTAGAATTTATAACTAAGTATTATAATCCTAGTACTGTTGGAGCTACTTGTACTCTTAGTCTTAATTCTTATACTTATTATTTTCCTGAAAAGTGTAAGAACTATAAAGAAGATACTGGTGAGATATTTCCGTCAGAAGGTTATGATTTAAGATTAAAGAACGGAGAATTGTTAGAAGTATGGCATGTTAATTGGAGAGGATATGCGCAAGTTAAGATACTAAAGTATATTAACGAAGTAGGTTTAGTTGATGAAATGATTGTTCCTGATGACTTTGAATTTAATCCTGAACTAGGTCATATTGAAATATCTGTTGTATATAAACCGCAGATATATGAAGGTTATCGTATTGGAGGACAACGTTTCGGTATATATCCAGGTGGTGCTAAACCTATTCCTTTCCAAATAGACGATGATGCTAGATTACAATATTGTGGACTTCAAGAAGTTCTTCCTCAAATGGGAAAGTTCTCCATTGTAGAGATACTTACTCCTTTCCAAATACTAATCAATATATTCTCTTATCATAGAGAAATGATGATAGCTAAAAATAAGATGTTTATTCTTGTTGCAGCTAAGTCTTTATTTGGAGAAGATGCGGAAGAAGCTATATATAATATAGCTGCTGAAGGTATATTTCCATACGATGATGCAGAAGATATTAATAGCACTAAAGCGCAATCTATTAAAATGCTCGATGCTAATATCTCTGGTTATATTACTGAAATATCTAATCTTATTGAATCTATTAAAGCCAGTGCACGTGAAATGGTAGATATGACACCACAACGTTATGGACAAATAGCTACTAGTGCTGGTAAAGGTACTACAGAAGAAGCAATTATTCGTGGTTCAATGGGAACTGTTATTATCAATTATATGTTTGATAAGTTCCGTGAAGATGAATATATCGCAGACTTAAATAATTCTAAGCTAGCTTGGATTGACGGGTTAGATACTTCCTATTATGACAAGTCAGATAGAAAGCAATATATTTCTCTTAATGTAGAGAATCATACTCTTGGACAGTATGTAGTTAAAGCTAAGAACTCTGATAGAGAAACAGAGAAGTTCGAGCAACTCAAAGAGTGGGCTTTTAATGCTAGTCAGAATGGAGATTTAATGTCAGCTGTTGCAGCTATTACTTCAGGGAATATATCTAGTCTTAAACTAGCTATTAATCGTTATCAAGAGATTCGTCAGAAAAACGAAGAATCTCTTCGTCAACTAGACCAACAGTTAGAAGATGCTAAGAATAAAGCTGCTCTTGAACAGATAGCTGCAAAAGGTGAACAAGATGCTAGACTTGCCGAAATAAAAGGTTATTATGACCTTCTTGCTAAAGGAATGGATACAGAAGCTGCAATGACTGCTCTAGCTAATCAACCTTCACAAACTGTACCACAAGATAACTCTGCCGAACTATCTTTAAAACAAGCTGAACTAAATGAGAAGAAACGAGCTAAAGACTTGGATATGATTAATGCTGCATTAGATAGAGATAATCAACTAAAGATAGCTAAAGAGAATAAGAACAAATATGATAAACCAAAGTCTAGTAGTAGTTCTAGTAAGAAGTGAACACTAAGTTATAATTAGCTATATATCTTTCTCTATGATTCAGACGTGCCCTACGGATGCCTCCGTAGGGTTTTTCGTACCCATAAGATTGACGTAGACCGCATTTTTTTTGACTTCTATTGAATTTTCCCCCTTAAAGAGATGAACTGTATTATAAAGCATTAAAATGCCGTAGCAAGCCTTAAAATGGCTTATTCTTTTGCCCTATGTTGAACGTTCGTTTTAGCTGATACTATTCAACTCTTATATTACTTAAATTCAAATACGGACTTTTCTAAACCTAATAGTAAGGTATTCAAACTAGCAAGAGTTGTATTTCTTATATTATTAGACTACATTTGACTTGAAAGTAATAATTAAAACATATTTATTATGCCAACTTTTAATAATAATGATTCTCTCGATTTAAGTACTACTAAAATAGATGATATATCTACTGTTGGTAGTGCAGGTCAAGGTGCTGGCTCTGGTAATAACGGTAATACTACCGGACAGGGACAACAAGGTGCTGGACAACAAGGTCAACAAGGTAATGGTAATGGTAATCCTGATACTAATCCTGATACTAATGCTAATAATGGTAATGGTAGTACTGGAAATCAAGGTCAGCAAGGTCAAGTGGATAATCAGCAACAAGACTCCTCTATGGGGGAAGTTAAGTTATCAGAAGGTGATACTATTAATGTAGACGGTGTAGATTATACTATTGATGCTGAAGGTAATGCTATTGCTGCTGACGGAACTGTATTCCGTACTGCTACTGAACTTGCTGAACTTATCGCTCAAAATGGTTCTGAATCAAGTGTTCTTAACCAATTACAAACTCGTTTCGGTTCTGACTTTAAAGATGAAAACGGTAATCCTATCGTATTTGATGATAATGAAGAAGGCATTGCTGCTTATGTTGAAACAGTAGTTCAGAGTAGAGTTAAAGAAGCTCAAACTGCTGCTATTAATAACTTATTTGAAACTTATCCTCAAGTAGAACAAGTTATTAATCATCTTAAACTTAATGGTACTCTTGATGACTTCGTAGAAATACCTGATAGAAGTCAGATTACTGTTAGTAAAGATAACGAAGAACAACAAGCTACTTTCATTCGTGAAGAATGGAAACTTAGCGGTAAGAAAGGAGACGTAAACAAATTTATTGACTATTGTAAGAACGCTGGTATTCTTTATGATACTGCTGTTGAATCTAAAGAAGCTGTTGATAGCATATATGAATCTCGACTTGCTGAACAGAAAGCACAAGTAGAAGCTAAAGAAGCTGCTGCTGCTGCTGAAGAAAAAGCATATTGGGATAATGTAGAAAAGACTATTAGCAAAGGCGAACTATTAGGTTATAGTATTCCTGAACAAATCCAATGTAACAAAGACGGAAAGAAAGTAATGCTTAGTCGCAAAGACTTCTTGAAGTATGTGTCTACTCCTGTTGATAGTGAAGGTAATACAGCTTATATGTTAGACGAAGCTAAAGTTGATTCTGATGCTCGTATGCAGGATGATTTACTTAAAGCATTTCTAAGGTTTACTGGTGGCGATTATGCTAGTCTTGTTGGTATGGCTGTTAATAAACAAAAAGTTCTATCTATTAGAACTGCCGCAGCGCAAACTACTGGTAAAAGGACTGTTATTATCAATAGTAAAGGTAATAATTCTAAGACAGTTGATAATGACCAACTAGTCTTGAACTAACTAAATTAAAACTAATATGTACAGATTAAGAGAAGTCGAAAGAGGTAGATATGATGACAGAGGTTATTCTAATGAACAATCTCTTGCTGCCTTAATGATTCAAAAACCGGAGGAAATCAACAACTTCCTAACTTACACTTATGGTATGGAAGATGACCGATTCCCGCTAACTTTCCTTACTGAAGGACAAGGTGCTGCTGGTGTTCGTGACATTACTACTGTTGAGTGGACTTGGAAGACAATGGGTCGTCAGAGATTTAATGATTACATTGTTTGGGCTGACACTGGTGATACTACTCCTGGTATTGGTGGTAAACCTATTAAAGTCGAGTTTGCTACTGGTCTTATTATTGAACAGTATGGTTTGCTTGCTCCTGATGGTAAGACAACTGTTCGTGTAATGCGTGACCACGGTGCAGGCAATCATGGTGGACATCTGTATTCTTTGCAGCTAAAGAATCCAGATAAGAGTGCTTATGTCGACCCAGCTAACTTTGAGAAAGGTAAATACTGGTGTATGTTAGCTCCGTCTATTCCTGAATCTTATTCTAAGGGTAACAAGACTAATGTTATGGGTCCTGGTGTTATGAAATCTCAGTTAGGATTCAAACGTTATAGCAAGGAAATTGCAGGTAACATTAGTAATGTTATTGTTAGTTATGCTTTCAAGACAAAAGGCGGTGGTACTGATACTCGTTGGATTAATGAAGAAATGCGTCAGTTCGATGTTCAGATGCGTATCTCTAATGAGATTGACTTATGGACATCTCGTTACAATCGTACTGTTAATGGTACTATTGATATGAAGGATTGGGATAATGACCAACCTATTCCTGAAACTGCCGGAATGTTTGAAATCCTAGAAGAATCTAACTACGATACTTATGGTGAATACTTGCCTCTTAGCAAGTTAAAAAGAACTATTGGTGATGTAGTTGATAAAGATACCGATACTGGTTCTATGGAAATTACTCTGTATGCAGGTAAAGGTGGTATCGAAGATTTCGACATGGCTATTCGTGAAGATGTTAAGTCAGAAGGATTCATTACTCCACTTGGAGAAAAGATGATTGGTGAAGAAGGTGGTGGTCTTACTTATGGTAAATACTTCCGTAAATATAAGACTATTGACGGACATACAGTTACTTGTGTTCATCTTCCATTCTTGGATAAATCACCTATTGCTGAAACAGCAAAAGCTAATGGTCTTATTCATCCTCGTACTGGCTTGCCTATGACATCTCACAAACTGATGTTCATTGACAATTCTGTATATAACGGAAATCGTAATGTTCGTATGGTACGTATGAAAGGTCAGTCTTATCTTGTTGGTGTATTGAAAGGTCTTACTCCTATTCCACCGTCTTGGGGTTCTGTTCCTAGCAATTCTATATCTACGGATATTGATAAATCTCAATATGAAGTTAAGATGTCTCGTGGTCTGCAAGTTGACAGACAAGAGAAGATGTTCATGTTGGAGTGTGTACTCTAAAGTTAAACAATTAAACTAAATTATAATGGAAGGACAAACACCAAAAACCGGTACATTCGGTAGTAGTCTAGCTAATCCAAATCCACAGTCTGCAAGTATTCCGCAGACTAAAACTCCCGAAGCTCCTAAACAAACCTATGAACAAATTCTTAAAGAAGAAGATGGTTTAGACAAAGACTTTCTTGAAGAAAGATATATTGTAATAGCTCTTGCTACTGATATTACTATTAATTCTGTTTATCGTCAAGTTAATGCTAGATACATTGCTGAACGTCATGATAGTATTGGTGGTAGTATTAATTCAGCTAGAGTCTTGACTAGCAACTATGAAGAAATGGCAGCTTATATGCCTTCTCTTATTGGCTGTTCTCCTAACGCACAAGAGTATGTTACTAGAGTTCAACGTTGGTTTAATAGTATATCTATTCCAGTTGACGGTGACGGAAAGAAACTCAACTGTTCGTTCCAATGGAGAAAGAAAAGAGATTATCTGAATTATAAAATAAATGAAACAACTATCATAGAAGAATATGATAATGCCGAAAAGTCTAATCCTAAACAGTTGAAAGATGCTATTGCTAGATATGTCAATAAGATTAATGCTCTTGAATCTACTCGTTATAAATATGGACATCCTATTAAAGTAGATGATTATCTTGCATATCGTCATTGCCTATTATATCCGATTGTAGCTAAAGACGTATCTGTTATTAGTTTTGATTCTCGAATCAAGTTCTACATAAAAGATGAACAACGTGAAGCTAATCGTTTGAAACGTAGTCGTATTCAGGCTAACAAAGCAAGACGTAATTATCTTGATGCTATTGATAATGATGTTAAGTTCAAAGCTATCTTTGTATGCTACTGTGCAAGCAACAAACAAGATGTATTGTCTAACTTGTTACTTGACCGTACAATTCAAGAAAAGATTCTTGATGAGTTCGCAATTAAAGAGCCGGAGAAATTCAACAAACTGTTTAACAATTCACAAGTTGAACTTCAAGCGTTTATTGAAGAAGCTATCGCTAAAGGAGAACTAGTTCGTTCAGAAGTTAACCAAACCGTTCTAACTCCCGAAGGCGGATTCATTGGAGCCAACATGAAAGAAGCATTAGCTTATTTCAGTAATCCTGAAAATGCTGACTACAAAAAAGCACTTGAAACTAAACTTAAATTATAATAACTGGTTATTATGAAAGTAAAAGAGGTACATAACGAGTTCATGCTTTTAGCCCAACAAATGGGTATGAAAAGTGTCCGAGCTATACTTCCTGAAGAGTTAGACCGACTAATTAATTTAGAGGCTATCGAATATGTCAAAGACGTTTTCTCTCGTAAGGGTAATCGTGAACTCGATGGTATCTCTGATAATGTTATAAGATTAACAGAACTTAGTAGCCTTCATACTAGTATTAAGATTGAAGCTGAACAAGGAGATATAATGTTTGGTACTGGTTATAAGATAGAGTTGAACGACTATCCGACACCCATGTTCTACACATCTGTCTACTCCTTTAAGGGGGATAAGTCTTATCGTTGTAGATTGATAGACTTAGACTTAGTGAGTGAAACGATGAACGATTATCATTCAAAGTCTATTGTTATGAGTCCTATATGTTATAAGACTGAATCTAATATTGAAGTAATTGCAACATTTGAAATAGATAAGTTCTTAGTTAATTATATTAAGTATCCTACTCTAATTAATATTGCAACTGATACTACAAATGAATTATCAGATGTTGCTATGAAGGAAGTTATTAAGAGAGCAGTTAATACTTATAATGCTATTTCTAATAACAATAGTTATGAGAAAGTTTCAAACGAATTATCTAAATTAGAATAAAATGGAAAGACTGTTATTTGCAGGTAATGTTGCATTAGCTACTACTCCCGCCACTTTAGCTGCTGTTAATGCAGCAGGTATTACAGAGGGTGCTGTTGCTCTTTACGACAACGAAGGTGCAATCATCTCGAAAGCTCTTACTAAGAACATTCCGATGTTTACCTTGTTTGTTGGTGGTGGAGCATTTGCTAATAAGAGCAAGTATACCAATATTGTATCTGATATTGATACTAGACGTTTCTCTTATGTTAAGAGTGTCTATGCTGCCGGAACTAAATTTAGTGCGGAAATTACTGTTCCTACCCCCGTAGAAGGAAAGGATTATACGTTAACTATGGCTAAAGCTCATACTGTTCTTAATGAACGTTATAAGTGGTCGGCTAGTGAGCGTGCTCGTGAAGGTGATACTGCTGCTATTATTGCTAAGAAGTTAAGTACTCAACTTAATTCTCTTGGTAAGAATGAAGGATTTACTGCTAGTGTTGCCGCTGCTAAAATTACCGTAACTGGTACTGATTATGAAGCATGGAATCTGATTGCAGGAGATTCATTGTTTGGAGTAAATATTACTACTACAAAAGCTGTAAAACCAATTAATGATGATGCTGCTCTTAAAGAATTGCAGATTCGTTGTATTGGTGGTGAAGGTATTAATTCTACTAGCAATGATGCTCGTAAGTTATATACTTTGCCGGAGTTCTCTAATGCAGGTGGTTGGACAGTATTTACGCTAACTTTCTATCCTCATCGTGACCTTCGTAGTGGTAGTACCGAAAATGTTAAAACTATTATTCATCTTGCTATTCCGACAGGAGCTGCTCAAATAGCTACTCTTGAAACAATATTTGCATCTGTTAATACTCCGGCAGCAGCAGCAGCAGGAGCTTAAAGAAAATATTGTAAATATAACTCGTAATAGTTTAATAAAGGGGTTGCTATTAATGTTAAAATTAGTAGTAATCCCTTTAATCATAAATAGGGATGAAAGAAATTATCGAATCTGCTCTTAATCAAGGCTTGAGTTCCTTGATAACTATTTCTATTTTCCTACTATTATATAAATGGTTGGATAATAAGAAGAAGACTGAAAGCGAAAAGTTTGTTAGTTCTATTAGTAGTACTCTTGATGAAGTATCTAAATCATTGCTACAAGTCTCAACGTTTATTACTGATATTACAAAGAATATCATAGATAAAGATAAAGACAAGTGTAAGACTGCAATAGAAGATTCTATGCTCGCTTCGGCAATGAGATTGACTATATTCGTTACTAATACTGTTATTAATAACCACGTCCATACTAATAAAGATAATATACTTGCTAATATCCATAATATAGTTAATGCAGAGTTTTACAGTGTATTCTCTAGCTTAGCTTTATATAAGATTAATGGAGTAAAAGCTAGTGATAATATGAAAAAGGATTGGATGCCGTCAGTGGAGAAATCTATAATAGAAATAATGTTTAATGACAATCTTAGTAAAGAAGATAAAATATCTGGTTTTAATAATAAAATAAACTTGAAGTTTCAGTCTTACATAACTTATATAACAAATAATACATTAAAGTAATGGACATAAACTTCGATAATGTAAATAGCAAATTGGTTGATAGAGGTGTACAAGTTGTACACTTCTCTACCATTGGATTCGTTCTTACTAATGAAGATATATGTAGATATAATGCTATGACTATTCTTAGTCACATGCAAAATGTAGAATCTAAACTTAGTGAGAAACAACAACAAAATCTAATTGCAATGTATAACGAATTAATAGTAATGCAATGAGAAAGAACGAAAATGGAATGTATACTTACTTGGATGTTCCTAGTAAGTATAATTGTGTTTATAAAAGATTGCTTATTAAGTTAAGTGACTTAGGAGTAGACATGATTAAAGATTGTACTTCTACTTGTAAAGGTGTCAATCGTCAAGTCATTAATTGTTGGAATATGTTTCAATCTGCTTGTGCCGCCTATACATTAGGTTATTGGAAACAGGCAGATTTACTCATTAATTATATTAATGTTTCTTTAGCTTTGAACTGTACTGAATATACTACTGATGAGAAACCTGTATTTATGACATTTGAACTTAATATTCCTATGTCAATTACTGGTGCTCAACAGATAAAATATAATGAAGCTACATTTGTTATCGCTAATAAAGAATATGTAACTAAAGATACTCTTACTATATATCAAGTTATTAACGAAAGAAAAAATATTATAGCTTCAGGATTATCTATTGATAGTCCGGCTAAGTTTAATGAATTAACACTTAATGCTCAAGTAGGACAAGTTTATATATTTAGAGCTAGTATAGAAGGAGAAGACGGTGAAACATATTATTCTAATGACTTTATTGTCGAATGTAAGTCTATTCCTAAAATGAATGTTATGTATTATGGACATACTGATATTGCACCGCAGACATTTCAAAATATGTCTGTTAGTGATATTATGGCACTAGAAGGTAATACTCCTAGAACTATTACAGGAGATAAGAATAATACATTTACTATTCATCAAGAAAAGAAGATTCATTATCTTCTTATACCTGATACACTTATGACGCTTGTTAAAGCTGAATATGGTACTACTCTTGTTACTACTCTTTGGGACGGTTCAGACGGTGCTTATAAGACTAACAATCCTGGTGGTATTGTTGACGATATACATTATAAAGTATTCTTCTTATATTCTCCTTCTGTATTTGATGATACTATTCGTATAACCTGTAAAAACAAGTAATATGAGAAAAGGAATAAGTATAGGTCAACCTATTATTAATAACAGCGTAGATGATAACTATAACCCTCTACCTGATGTTGATGCTAAGTACGGACCTTATAGCAGTGTTAAAGAAGCTCTTGAAACTCTTACTCCTGAATTACGTAGTGTTGGACTTACTATTGGTATTAAATATAATAATAGTATTAATGAATATTGGTTTAATGGCGGTATTGATAACGAACATTTGGTTATTAAACAAGCCGGTGGTGGAGATAAACCTATACAAACAGTTTATATTCAAGATACTCCGCCAGCTAATATTAATGCTCTTTGGGTAGATACTTCTGGTCTTGGAACAGCTCTTGAAGAGGATGAGAAATTAGCTTCAATAATTCAAGCAATTCAAGTTATACAAAACTACCTTGATACTATTGTACATCAGAGAGACTTAATTATAAATCCTGGTCATGTTAGTAATACCTTTACAAAGTCGGTTCTAAAAGAATACGAGCCTATTGACCCAAATACTGGACAGTTAGCTATTCATGTTGCAGCTGTTGGTGAAAGTCTCGAACCTGAAACAGACCAATATGAACCTAATACTAAAGCTGTTCGTGGTCATTATGGAACACTTAAAGAAATTCAAGATAATTTTAATGACTTCGTAGATTACGAACTTCTTATTGCTACTGATGTAAAACGTCTGTATACTAAGATTAATGGAGAACCTGTTAATCTTACTGGTAGTGGTTCAGGAGGTGGAGGTAGTATAGATTATGATGCTTTAGACAAATTAGATACTATTGGATTTGTTGCACCGAACGGACAAATATATCGAGTTAAGGTAAATAACAATGGGCAATTAATAGTATATAAGAAAGAACTAGATACAGCTCAAGCTGAACCTACTGGTGGACAAGAAGACCCTGAAACTGGTTGGATATATGTAACTACATTATATCTACAAAAGCTATATATCAATTCATTATATTGTGGTGGTATTACAAGTGATGAATATAGTTATAATCCGTGCTCTCATAACTTCGTTGAACTTAGTAATCTTACAGGTAAAGATATATCTCTAGAGGGATTATCATTACAGTATGGTACAGAAGGGGGAGATTGGGAAACACTTCCTTTATGGGGGAATATCAAAGCTGGTTCGACATTCCTAATTAGAGGTGCTCAATGTTCAGTAATGAATATTAATACTACTCGTATTAAAGTTGAGAACTATGATATGGAATGGATAGCTAGTGACGGTAATCCTATTAAGTTTGATAATAAGAAAGCTAAGTTCTTCTTGACTTGGGGAACAGAGCCTAGTTCAGTTGCAAATCCTTATAATAACGCGACTTCCCCCATAAGGATATCTAAAGGTTATATTGATTTGGTTGGACTACAAATACCTAATGCCGGTGATGCTGATAAAGTTGATGCTTCTGAAAATACTGCTTATGGTTATCTTAGTAATAAGTATTTGTTTACTAAGTATTATACTATGGATAATGTTAAGCAAGCTACTAAAGCTCTTAGTGCTAGAAATAATGCTAATGATATGTACTTTGTTAACCTAGAAGCTGATGTTATTCCTAGAGTAGAATCTTATACTCCTAGAGCTAGTTTTGAGAATAAGAATATATTCTTTAATAAGACTTTATTAGATAGTACCAAACCTAATAAAGTCACTATGACTTTAGGACGCAAGGCTTGTTATACTATTAATGAAAGTAATGAGCCTAATGATGATGCTAGTAGATGTTTTAATTGGGTTTCCGTAGGTTACTATGATGAATACTTATGGTATCGTGCATACCGTAGTGATAATAGTTATACTGAATGGACTAAAGTGGAATCGTTTAAGAATGAAACTGGTGTTCGTAAATACTATAATCGTATTAGAGCTATAACTACTGACGGTACTCCGTTTACTACTCATAAGGTAATACTTACTCATCTAGGAGAACAATATGATACTCATACAAGAGACAAGAATGTCTATTATGAGTATTACGTAGGTAGAGACGAAACTTATAGGAGCGATGTTCGCAGGTTTGTAGTTATGAGTGAAAATATGGAAAATGATGCTCTTAACTTTGTTCAGACTTCCGACCAACAAGGTTTTAATTGGGATGAATATAATGTGTGGAGAATAGCCGCTGACCAAATAAAGAAGGAGTTTAATAGATATGAAACTAGTAACATATCTATGTGCTACTTTATGATTAATACTGGTGATATGACACAGAATGGTAATCGTATTAATGAATGGTTAGATTACGAAGCTGGTAGAGCATCTTTATATGATATTGCAGAAATGGTTACTGTTGGTAACAATGACCTTACTCCTGCTAATGTCTATGTTCTTGGTGACGGTGGAGATGATTCTAAAATCAATGCTACTAACATTCGTTTTTTCTATTGTTATGAAATGGATGAAGAAAATCCTCCTGTATTTACTGTTGAAGGAAAGGAAATATTCGTTGAATCATTATACTCATTCGATGTTGGTCATACTCATTTCTTATGTGTTAATAGTGAGATAAGTTCTAATACTGAACGAAGTGTTTATGGACTTTCTACTACCGGAGTAATGTATGACTTAATAAAACAATGGTGTGAAAGAGATGATGCAAAAGCTATTAATGCTAAAGCTAAGATAGCTTATTGTCATGAAATGCCTTTTACTATTATTACTCAAAATCTTATTAATTCATTCTATTGGGACGGTAAAGAAGATACTAGCGTAGAACGAAGCGGTAGTCGTTTGAACTTTAATACCACTAAAGCTAATGCATATTGGTTCTCAAAGTTCTTACAGACCCATAATTACCGTTTATGTCTTGGCGGACACAAACATACGTACAGTTGCAGCTATCCCATTTTAGAGAACGAAAACAACTCTATGAAGCCTATCATACAGGTCACTGCGGACGTTCTAAAGAAAGATTTTAATTCAGATGAATTATATACCGAAACAGCCGAAGGAGCTTTACAAGGGCAATCTTTCCCTAAATCTTGGGAGAATAATGCGAACTTTGATATGCTTAAACATTTGTGCACGTTTCAACTGGTCGAGGAAATCACAGCTCCTATATATTTAATGTGTCAAGCTACGGGATATAAACATACTAGTAATAAAGAATTACCTAGTCCTAATATTCCGTGGTTAAGGTATTTCTTTCCAGCTAGTATTACTATTAATAGTAAGACAGATGTTACAGCTAAAGTAAATGCAGGTCAACGTTATCCTTTTTATATTAAGTATTTCCTTAATAAAGGTGAGGTTGATAATTCTACTTATTATTATCAAGCAACGATTACTGTCAAAAAGTTATCTAATGTATTTAATAATTCAGGTAAATACAATGTTAACATAGAAGGTCTTAATCCTAATTACAGTGTTGTTGGTGGTAATGGTGAAACTAATAATGGTAATGATATTATAAATATTAAATTTCCAAATTATAATATTGAATAATTATGGCAGATGATATTAAAAGATATAATCCTGATACTGGAACTTGGGATATATCGTCTTCAGGTAAAGTTACTGGAATTGTGGTCGATGACCCTCGTCTTATTGACCCTGACCTTGCAGAAGAAGGTAAGACTACGGAAAGTCTTAATGATGTTCTTGTTCGCCACGATGAAGCATTGAAGAAACATGGTGGTTATATTGCTTGGCTTGCCGAACATGGTGGTGGTGGAAGTGGCGGTGGCGGAGGAGCTATCGGAGATAAAATAACACTTACTAATGGTAATATAGTAAAAGAAGGTAATACTAATTATCTTTATTCTACTGTAACTACTGATATTAAACTGGAATATCTTATTACTTCTTCTAAGAATAATAAGCGATATTTTATTACTGTTACTCTTGACGGTAATAAAATTATCGAAGGTAAAGAAGCATGGACTAATACTCCTGGAATTCTTAATATTCCGCAGTTAGACAGATTCTCTTCTAATAGTAATCACTCTGTTGTAATTACAGCCAATGATACAGACGGATTCTCTGCTGAATCATATCTATTAAATATAGTAGAAGTAAGTATTAAACTTGCTAGTTCTGTATCAGGAAATACTGCAACTGTTGGTATTGATTACTTCTTTATTTATAGTATTACTAGTAAGATTATTGGTTCAGATGTTAATCTTGTAGTTACTAATGTAACTAATGGTGCTAGTAAAACTATTGAATTAGGTAAAACTACTTCTACTGCTCCTAGACAAGTCAATGTTAACTTATGGGATTTAGGAAGTATTATTGCTGGTAGTTCTTATACTATACAGGCACAAGCATTTACTTCAATGAATGAACAAACTGTTCAATCAGATAAGGTGACAAATCGTGTAGTAGTAGAAGACGGTGTAAACCTAGTAGTACTTGTAGAAGGTATTACTAGTAAGGCAGAAGTAGATTCAGGAGTTGAAAGAACTAAGTTCTCTCAAAGCGGTAATATATCATTTGCATTCACTCCGTATCTTGCAGGAATAAGTCTTATCTATTATGCTGTTAGAATAGAACATAATGGTATTGTTAAAGATATAGGTTACTTTGATGAAGGAAACTATAATAATAACCAATATGTGCAGCGTGGTAAACAACAAGTATTTAGTTATGCTATTCCAACTGAAGGAGAAGTATTAGGTAATTGGAATATAACTCTTCGTTGTTGGTCTGAAAAAGGTGACCCTATTACTGATACTGTTTTAGCTTGTGAAGTTGTATCTAGTTCTCAAGCACTTATTGCTGACCAAAATCCTAATAATAGTAGATACGCTAGTTGGCATACTCGTCAAGAAAGTTTTCCACAAGTGTCTACTACTAAAGTTTGGACAAGTAATGAACCTTCGTTTACAGTTCCTGGTGCTATTGAACCTAGCGGTGCTACAACTGAACTAAATATATATAATACTAATGGTGTTCTTTCAGGTTTCTTAACAAAGAACGGACAATCAATGTTACGTATATCAGGAGAGGCTTATGGAGTAATTGACGTACAACCATTTAAAGATGATACTACTACTCTTAATAACTGGTCAAGACAAGGCTTTGGTATATCGTGTACATTCAAGTCAGATAGACATCCTTTCTCAAATAGAACAGTCTTCTTTATAGGGGATTACAATACAGATGAGCAATTCTCGGAAGGTATTAAAATAGGTCTTGAAGATATTACTTGGTCTTATACTGACGGTAATATTAAAGAGACTATGAGTTGTAAGATACAACAAGATGTTATTAATACTGTTGATTTTATAGTTAATAAGAATCCAGGAAAGATGGTTGTTGCTATCTTTATTAATGGTATTCTTAGTACAGCTCGTGAAATAAAGAATGACTTTACTTGGAGAACTAGTTCGAAGATATATCTAGGCTGTGATATTAGTAATGCTGGACAAATTCAGAATTTTGCTGATGTTAACTTCTATGATATTAAGTTGTTCCGTGTTCCTGCAAATGATAAACAGATTGTTATCAATGCGATGAACTCAAAAGCTAGAGCAACTCTATTAGCTGACGGTAGTGTAGATTTTACAGAATACAACAGAATGAAGTTAAGAAACTTCTTTTCTACTTCTGATTCTGAACCAAACTCAACACTTTGGGATGATATTAATCAGACTTATGCTAATGTTAACTTTAATAGTCTTATTTCTGATACTACTAAAATACTTCCAGTAGATATTATGTTGATTAATTGTGCTAATACTGGTTTTACTCGTGCTGTATTTGAGGAAATAGGTGGACAGAATAATAGCTGGTATACTGGTTGTACTATGAGTTACTTTAGTCCAACTTCTGGTAAATCAAGTTCTGAATATACTACTGATGTCGCTGTTTCTAAACAAGGTACATCTACTATGAACAATCTTATTAAGAACTTAGAAATAAGATTTGATAAGATGCTAAAAGCTGATGACGGAAATAACCTTGATTATGAGTTATTCCAACCTAAAGAGACTTGGTTTCCCGAAAGACAGTTCACTCTTAAAGCTGACGTTGTGGATAGTGCTCATGCTAATAATGCTTCTATTGGTAAATGGATTAATGATAACTCGGATTTCTTATTCGAGAAAACTCCACCTATGGAAGAGTTAGAAGCTCACCGTCCAGTAGATACTCGTGATAAAACTGTTAAAGATAAAGTAACTATTAAACAGACACTTGAAGGTTTTCCTATTATTCTTCTTATTCAGTTTGATGGTGAGGAAACTCAAACTATGCTTGGTATATATAGTTTTAACTTAGGTCGTGGAGCTTATTATAATATGGGTTTCCGGTTTATGAAAGACTTTACTACTAAGATAAAGAACACGGCCGGAGAATATGTAGATAATAAGTTACCTGCTTTTGTTACTTCTTATCATACTTATGCTCAAGATGAAATGTTTGGAAACATAGACCAACGTAAGGTTTATTCTTATGAGTTCGGTGAAAATGCAAATATAATTGTAGACGGTGATAAGACATTACCGTTAGCTTTGTTTATGCAAGATGACTTATCTATTATAAAGCATGTAGGTGAGTTTAAATATAACGGTGGTAACTGGTTAGAACCAACTGCTCCTGTTACTGATGATAATATTTGGAGAGTACTACAAGAACTATTTAGTATCTTTGCTCAAATGACTACTTCGACAGTTAAGAAGTATATTTGGAATGAATCGGTAGGAGGATATGAAGAAACCGAAGGTGAATATCCTGCACAATCTAGTTGGTCTACTCTTGCTGCCGAACTTGATACTAAGTTCTCAATAAGAAATGCTTTTTCTTATTTATTAGTATGTGTAAAATACGGACTTGTCGATTCTCTTGGTAAGAATATGACTATTGTATGTTATGATATTAATGGAAGTAAGAAATGGTTTATTAGATTTTATGATATGGATACGGCTAATGGACTTGATAATGTTGCTCTTGAATCTGTTGCTAAAACTGCTTGGTTGGATAAATTTAGTAACAATGATAAGAATGATGTTAATTCATTAGTTATTACTAAGAATGCTGCTGACGGTGGATATGATACTTATAGTTCTCGTATGTGGGATGTATTAAGAGATACTGTATTTGCTAATACTGGTGTATATGATAATTCTCTTGAAGGACTTTGGGATTTATGGAGAAACAACGATAATATATGCAAAGATATTAATAATTATGTAGATAATTACTTTGCAGCTCAAACAGCAAATTGTGGTGAACTTCTATTTAATTATGACTATAATGTTAAGTATCTTACAGCTTACGTTGGTGAAGCTGGTGGTGAAGCGTCTTATGCTAATATAGAATTCTTACATGGTACTCGTGTTGAATATGTTCGTGACTGGTTAAAGAAACGCGTTTGGTTCTTTGACGGAGTGTTTAAATACAGTAATGCTGCAAATATTCAACCTTATAATAATAAAGGAACGTTTTCGGCAGGCGGTGCAGAAGCAACTAATCCTAAGCTGGTTGTTACTTCCAATTGTCCGGCTATATTTGTAGTTAACATTGGTAATACTACTGATACTAGATATTTCTTAGAAGAAGGCAAACCTGCTGAAATTAGATTATCTCCTATTAGTTCTTTCAATACACAAGTTACTATCAATAATACTCCTCAAATTAACGATATAGAAGGATTAGGTGGAATGAGATTCCAAAGATTTATGTCTAGTATGAAACTTCCTAGTTTCTCTAAACTAGATTTATCGTCTGTCGATACTCTTAGTGATTCTCCTATTCCATTTGAAACAGTATTCGTTAATGACGAAGATTTCTCTGATGTTAGACATATTGATTTAAGTAATACTAAGTTTTGGAGCGGTAATGCTGGACAAGGTACATTTACAGTTAATATAGAAAAGTATATTAAGTTGAAAGATTTGAATATATCTAGTTCTATTGTAACTTCTATATCTTTACCTAATGCTTCTCTTTCTTCTTTGAATATTACTAATTCAACAGTTGAAGGTATTAGTCTTGTTAATCAACCGTTCTTGGAATCATTAGATTTCTCCGGTTGTAAGAGATTAAAAACAGTTACTATTGATTCTTGTGATAAGATTACTAAATTGAATCTTAGTGGTCTAAAAGACTTACATACTATTAAGATTACTTCATGTCCTAACTTAAAATCTATTGTATGTACAAATAATGGTAACTTAACTACATTCAATGTATCTAATTGTAATAATGTCGAAACAATTAATATATCGTTATGTACAAACAGAAATCTTATTGTTTATATTGTAGGTGCTCCTAATATTAAGACACTTAATATGTCTAATACTAATACAGCTAACGATATTCAAGTTGCATCTGAACTTCCTAAACTTAGGACATTGAATATAACTAATAGTCAAGTTGAAGCTATACAATACGGTAATGCTGCAATTCCTACTTATAATGGTAATAAGATATTTGATGTTAGTCAATTAATCGACTTACAATTCAGTGTTCGAAACGCCAAAGGTGTACATTACTTTAAGTTTAATAATAATAAGGAACATCCTTTCAATGTAGGTTCTGCGTTCTTTGTTGGCTGTTCTAACTTAAAGAGAGTATTTGGACATATTAGTCTTAATGGTAATAGTGTATTCAATCAATGTTCTAAGTTCTATATTCACGAACCTAAAGAAAAGGTAGAAGGTATTACTCCTGCTTATAATGGCGAATGGTTTGGTCCAGATACTAATACTGAACAAGGTTCTGTTGATTGGAGAAATAATACTAATTTATCTACTAACTTTAGTATTGGCACTACTGATGGTAACGTTATGTTTAGAGGTACTAATTGTAGTATATATGACGTTTATTATTTCTTATATAAATGTGATAACGTTACGACTCTTAGTAGTTGTTTTGCTAGTGTTACAAATATTAAGTGGAATTTGTTAGATAGTCCTCGTAGAACTATGTTCAATCACTGTACTAAAGTTGTTGATATGAATTCTATATTTTGGGAATTACCTGCTCAGAATTTTAAAATATTTACCAGTACTTATGAAAATGGTTCTACTAAACATAATGGTTTATTTAGTCCTCTTGTTAGTTTAAAATTTATAGACAATGCTTTTAATTTTGGTGGAACTAGATATACTGATTCTACTTTCTTAGCTAAGTTTAAAGGAAATGTAGATTCCAAGTTAACTAGATTAAACAATATTATTCCAAACATTAAATTTGTAAATAATATTAATAGTTCTCCTAATGATGAAACTATTGCAAATAATTTATTTGCCGCTAATTCAGGAAATTTACTTGTACGATTACCTGAACTAGAATATATAACTAATATGTTTAATGGGTCTAATATTTACTTTAATCAAACAACTGATGAAGATGTGGAAGACGGAGTAATGTATTGTCCCTTATTCTATAAAAACACTAAATTAAAATATATACAAGATTCATTTAAAGAACTTATTAAATCTAATGGTTCTTTATATAATATATTTGGTGGTACTGTTAAGAATAAGGTTAATCTTAGATTTCCTACTGCTTTATACGGTATCTATAATTCGTTCTCTATTGGAGATAATTCTACTATTACATTTCCTATTCATAATTCGATGTTTAGTAGATTGAAGAACTCATTGAAATATATAACAGGACAGCAAGCTATTAATCAGTCTACGTTAGGATGTTTTCAAGGTTTTACTAAAGAGTTTATTAAAGAAGAAGATGAAGTATTCCCATACGATGTATTTACTAATTGTAGTGCTATTGTTGAAATACCTGGATTTTTCTATAAACTAATTCTTCCTGCAAATAGTGTAATTGAGCTTCCTCTTAATTCATTTAAGACTAATTATAATCTTACTAATATATCATATCTATATTATGATATGAAGAATTGTAAGTACTCGCTTACTGGTAAAGGCTTCTCTAATTGTAAACTAATTAATGTTCATAGATGCTTCTCTGAAATAGAAACTAGCTTCGTTAAGAAAGGTTTTATTCCTTATGGACTATTCTATATGGAACAAACTTCTAATGTTAGATATAAAGGTTGGAATGAACTAGACGCAGCTAGTCAGAATATTACAGAGAACTATGGTATAGATAGTGACGGTAATTGGATTGAAAGTGCTGAAATGCCAGTAGAGTTTACTTATAGTAAACAACGAACTCTTCCTAGAAAGACAATAGTTAATATGTCTTATTGTTTAGAAAGATTTCAAAGTACAGAAGCACAAGGTTATACTATGAATTATGGTAATCTTACTCCTAGTAATTACGGAGATATAATAGTCCCTAATGAAAAGTATAATCCAGTTAAGTATATTCTTAATCCAAATTATGACCCTAGAGAATGGTTAGATGACGAACATACTATGCCTAACTACAATAGAGATATTCATAGAGTTATCTTGAATAAAGATTTCGATAAGTATGAACTTGCTTGGAATGAATATTGTGTTGATGGTCTTAGTGGATTAGAAGATATAGTTAGAGACAGTGCTCTTTATAGTGCAATTAGTACAGGAAGTATTAATTGTTCTCCTGTTATACCTAATAGATTTAAAGATAACGCTGGTTCTTTTGCTCCACCTTCTAATGCTAATGCTAATAAGAAAGTACTTAACTATATATGTTCTCCTGACTTATTCTATTATTGCACTAATGGCAATAATATGCAAGTAAATGGAGTGTTCTTTGGTAGTGGTAGAGTTAATGGAACAGTTGGATATAATTATCTTGATTATGGACTAAGAGGACGTATTCCGCCACATTTATTCTATCCTATTAGTAATGCTACTGATTTGTCTTATACATTCTATTGTATGCCATTATTAAACCCATATAAATGGAATGTTAGTAATGGAGAAGACGGAGAGTTCTATTCGGTAGATACGTTCTCTAAGTTAACTAAGTTAATATCATTATCTAATATGTTCTACTTTTGTATTATTTCTGCACATATTAACTTACCTATTGATTCTTTTGTAAACTGTGTACAGTTACAAGACATATCTTCGATGTTCTTAGCTGCACAGTTTGAATCAACATCTGAAATGGGACAACAAGTATACGGAAACTTATTTAATAAGAATGTTAATCTTAGAAATATTAGTTATGCTTTTGCTAGTGGACAAACCGTAGGAGATTGGTCAGATAGAAGTCCTAAAAAAATAAATTCTACATTATTCAATGTTGATAAACATAAAAGACTTACTAATGTGACTGGTCTATTCTATAATGCTGTTTCTACTGTTGGTAGTGTTCCGGAATTTTGGAATTGGCTTAATACTTTAAGTGCTTCTAATAGAGCTAATGTGTTTTATAAAATGAAGAAGTCTAATATTAGTAATTCTGCAAGTATTCCTACTGATTGGGCTAATGGAATGACAGATTAAAAAGTTAATAATAGTATTGTGTAATTAAACAAAATTTAGTTTCTTGTAGCATCCCCCATAAAGGAGTGGTAATTACAGTTATCATACCTCTTTATGGGGGAAGGTTGCAAAGAGTAATTAATAATCATTTAAAAGTAATTATCATGGATAATCGTATTTATAACAGAGCTAATTCAGCTAACAGTTTACAAATATCTATAATGGGTAAAGTTAAAGCTGTTGCAGAGTTTTTTATTCCTAATGGAATGGGTGGTAAAGAACCGTTCTTATTAAAGAACATTACAGAAGACCCAATAACAGTTGAAGTAGTTCTTGCAGGTATGAAAGAACCTATTACTACTGTTCTTTATTCCGGTTGGAATGTTGAGTTAGTTAAACAGGTTAATAACGCACAAGCTGATACATTACAATATGGGTACTAATACTAGTATAGGTATAGGTATCGGTATTCCTTTTAAGAATAATGCTCTTGGTGGAGATAGACCGTATCTTCCACCAGAGCTTAAAGCTAGACTTATTGGAGTTTGGGATAATTACGGTAAAAAGAATACTGATGCTGATAGGAATATTATTAAGAATAAGATTCATAATGCAGGTGGAGATTTAGAGATTCTAAATAGTGCTTATAGATTAAATAGTGGATTTGGTAAATATAGTAATGATTTCCAAGAATATACATATAGCGAGAATGTAGTAGTTAAAGATAATACTAATGCTATATTTAATAGTAGAGGAAAGTTATTAGTTCCGTATTCGTATCTAACTAAAGATATCCCTTCATTTAAAATAAAAGTCAGTGGATTAAGTAACACTTATCATTTTCGTTATTATTATAGAGACAGTAACGGTGTTCAACATTCTGTTGATATGGCTAAAGATGGTAACTATGAGTTACCTATTTGTTATAATGTGCAGAGTAGTTCAGATGGTACTAGTTGCGGTTTTACTAACTATGATAGTGATATAGTAAGTGTTGAAATATTACCTGAATACGAAGGTGCTTTCGTTACTGACGGAGTAAACGACATGATTATTAGTCAAAAGACTCTTCAAGAAATGGGAGTTACTAAAGACTTTACTATCGTTAGTATGATTCATCAAATAACTTTGAGAGGTGCTACGGCTGCTGCATTAACTAATTATATTAGACAACCCATAGGATATGAGTATGTAAGAAATCATGTTGCCAATATTGGTAAGACTGGAATATATGGATATGTAGTATATGATGTTAATCATTCTAGTGCTAGCAATAGTCATATAATAAATACTATATTAGGAGATAAAAACGATTATTCTATACATATAACCGGTAATTTATCGCAAGGAAAATTTAGTGTACAAGGATATATAAATGGTGAAGATAATATAGTTGAAACATCAAGACTAGCTCATTATTGGACGTTTGCATTACTAGGTAAAGCTACCGAAGACGATATTAATCTTATTATTGGTTACTTTAACTTAGATAGAACGCTTAAAGCTGATATATATTGTAATATAGAAAAACAAGGTCTTACTAACGAGAATCATGCAGAGTTTAATGATAAACTTATTGATTACAGTGGTAATGGTCGAGACTTGCAGTTATTTAATATTGGCTGGAAAGGAGAGAGTGGTATTGGAAGATATACGGAGGAATTTAAGAATGATTATTGGTTAGTTCATAAAGACCAAACGGGAATTATTAAAGACGGTAACTCTATTAAAGTTGTAGGAAAGCTAAGTAATTATTATATTGTTTATCATAGTAGACTTAAAGCTACAAATGGTTTTAAAGTAAAAATAAAAGGAATAAAGACGGAAATAATATATAATTATATTTCTTCAGATAAAGAACAAAGTATTTCTTTTAAAGAAGATGGGATATATGATATTCCTGCAAGCGAAGCTGTTGATAGCACTTTTACTTTAGGATTTTACTTTAGATACGATGATATTAATCTTGATTGGATAGGATTAACTATTGAAATTATTCCTTCTAATAAAGGTGCTCTCTGCCTTGACGGAGTAAATGACTTCGGGCAGTTTGTAGGAGACTTGGGATTGAAGGATTACACTGTTATTTTTGATAGAGCATATCCAATAGTAAGTACTCCTCAGTTTACAGCTACAAGTGATGCTACTGGTGAAAATGCTAATACTCCCTTCTTAATAGAACATAGAGACGTTAACGCAAATGAATGTACCTATTCCTATCTAGCTGATACTGCTATATCTATCAATAAGGAAAGAGAGATTTGTTATCAGTCAACATATCAGTATAAAGATACAGTTATTAAGAAAGGTTCTTCTACTAGTTTAGGCACAGGATTAACAATCGCTAGGTATGGTATCAATAACGGTTATTCCGCTTTAGCGCTGTATTCCTTTATGCTTTTTCATTACTCTATGAGTAAATTCTTAATCGAGCGCCAGCTAAAAAAGCACAAACTAGGCACTCTGTATCCGAATATGGTGGAGTTTAGACCTATTATCAAGAGTAACATAGACATTTTAAAGATAAACTATTGGGATAAGGATTTGAATGTAGTAAAAGCAGGAGATTATATTTCAATAGGAAGTAATATTAAAACTAGTATTACTGTTCTTGACGGTTATAAAATATCCAAAGTTTCTTCTACTGCCTTTAATAATATCACTATTGAAAAATCTAATACAGATTTTATCTATGATGTAATCTTCTATGGTATTAAGAAGTCTCCTCAAAAGATAAATTTAGTTATTGAACAAGATAGTGATTATGTTCAATGGAATCCTAATATTAAAGCTAATGTATCTAAATATTCAGTTACTGCAAATATTAGGGAAACTGACGGTACAACATTGAAACTAGTAAATGGACAATTTTATTCTACTTCTATTATAGGTAATCTAATATTGGATATTGTTCCTCCTTATAAAGATTCAGATGAAGTAACTAATGTTGTTATTGATGGAAAATCTTATACTCCTACTAAAGATTCAAGTGGTAATTATTATAGATTAGAAATACCTTTAGTATTTCCAAAAGATATAAATATTACTATTCAAGAATATGTTAGATATGAAGATATTGTACAGCCATATCCTGTTTTATTAAGATTCAAGGATGAGAATAATAATGAAATATCTTGGGGAGACAAAATTAAACTAGGTTCTAGTATTATTAGAATAGGTTCATTTAATGATTGTAATCTTCTTAAAGATATTTATACTGTTAGTAATGCTAAACTTAATGGAAGTCCTTTGCCTAGTACTCCACATGTTGTTGAACGACAAATGGTATTTACTTGTACGGCTACTTGGATTTTTGATAACAATGAACCTAAATGTGTTTTATCTCCTAGATTATTACGTGTTCCTAATTCTAGTTATAAGATACTAGGTTATATTCCCGATATATCCGGTCATGGTAATCATGGTGTTATTTATAACTCGGCTTATAAACTTAATAGTGGAGCTAATGGTTATTTAGTTGATTTTACTACTTTTCGAGACTATGGAAATAAAGGTATAGTAAGAACTGATAGTAAGATATATCTTGATGAATCTTTTGATTATGATAAAGAATTTTGGTTAGGCTATACTAATTCTCCTTCCCCTAAGTATAAAGTTAGAGTTTCTGGAATACCTAAGGACGGGGTTCTTAGTTATACTGGCGAAAGTTGGATAAATCTTATAAATGGAATAAATGAGTTACCTGCAAGAACTAATACAAAAGAAATTCACGGATTTTTTGCTCAAACTCCCAATGTTGACTGGTCTAAATTAGTTATTGAACAAATCGGTGAATACGAAGGAGCATACTGTTTAGATGGGATAAACGACTTTGTTACTATTCCTACTTTGTCTAAGGGTGGTAAGCAAGTGTTGATGAAAGTGAATTGGAGTACTTTAAATGGATTTATATATGACCAAAGACCTGCTTCCGGAGATAAAACATTTGGTATATACACACAAGGTGATGTAATCGCTTATTCTCAAAATAATAACGGTAATACTTATATTGACGGTATTATAAACAATAATATCATCGGTAGTAATTTATCAAAGATTACCCATAATATTGTAGCAACTTGTGATGTTGATAATTCAATAACTCCGTCAATAGGTAAATGTAGTTATTCAAATAGTTATTTCGCTCAAATGTCTCTCTACGACTTCATGCTCTTCGATGAAATCTCAACAGACGATAAGATTAAAGAGTTGAACACTTATATTGGTATAACTCCTAAAGTTACGTTACCTAATTACTATTGGGATAATTATGGTAAAAAGAACACTGATGCAAAAAGAGATTATATTGACGAACAAGTATCACTACAAAAGACTGGTACTAGTGTTAATCCTCTTGAAAACTTCAATATTAGTTACGAAGGTATGTCGGGTTATAATGGTTATCCAGTAGTGTTCGGTGCTAACAAGACTTGGGAAACTTATAATGCAGTAGATTATATTTATGATATTAATAGTACTATTGTTCATATAACTAATGTTAAACATGCGGCTAATGGTTTATTATATAATTATGTTAAGAGAGACGGAGCGTTAGCTAATATAAAAGAGATACCTGCTTTTAGAGTTACTGTTAAAGGTCTTGAAGAAAATAGTAAACTTTTTTACAAATATTTAGCTACGGAAAATGCAACAAAAGAATCAATAGTATATTTAGGCAATGGTACTCATAAATTACCTAAATCGTTTGTTCCAACAGACGCATTATTAGATTTAACTGCTAATTCTTGGATAGGATTTGCAATAACTCCTATGATAGAAGGTGAACTAGTTTTTGATTGTGATATTACTATCGAAATTCTTCCTGAATACGAGAACGGTCTAGTTTATGACGGAGTATCTGACTTTACTGATAATAAGAATATTCCTATATTTACAGATTTTACTGCTATTATAAAAAGAGTTGATTTAGATGCTAAGAATGATAATTCTACTGTAATGTTTAAAGGAAATAAAATCTATGAAAATAGTATTGGAAACGGTTTTATTTTAGATTATTGTTATAATAGTAAGAATTATGTTTATAGTTACGGTGAATTAAATCAGATAGAACGAGATGATTCTAAGATTATTTATTTAACTCCTAAAAGTTATAATGGTAATCCTATTATAAAAGGTGAAAATAGAGATAATCTAGGATTAGTACTTGGTAAATATTGGAAAGGAATAATCTATAAAACAATTCTATATTCCAAAACTATCTCGTTACTAGAAATTAACTTCCTAAAGAACTTAATGGAGAAAGATGAGATAATCGATATTAATCATCCTATATTTATTTCTAATACAGAAGATGAAAGTAACGCCTCACAAGATACTTAAATTAGTTTATATACTAATTGGTATATTTTTTAGTATTAACATATACACTAAGTTTAATATTTAAAGATTTAAAGTTATGATTGATTACATTGTATTTCCTATTGCTGATATAGGTAAAGAAGAATCAGCTAAAATCGAAGAACTTAATTTAGTTCTACGTAAAAACAGAGATAATGATAAAGCACTTATGAAGTGTCAACATTTCCAAGAAGTATTTCCTAATAAGGTAGAAAGGATAGTAACTACTGATGAAGAAGGATATGAAAGTATCACTATTAAATATCCTTATGATACTTATTCTGATAAAGCTCTTTATGAATTGTTATCCAGTTCTGAATGGCAATCTGTATCTGAAAGTACTCTTGAAGAATCCCCAATAAAGGAGTGATTCCGTTGTATCGTTAACTCTATAAAGCCCTGCTATAACAAGTGGGGCTTTTATTTTATTCACGAGATACTTAACTTTTTTCATAAAATTATTGTTTATAGATAAAATAGATTAATGTCTGAACTTATAATAGTATTCTTTGTTATGAGTGTATAGTGGCTACTATAAGATATTCTTAATTTATTAATCTAAACCTTATTTATTATGTAAGTAATTGAAAAAGTTAAAGTTGTTCCTGAAGGCTATAATGGCGCAGGGATGGACGGTATGTACGGTCGCCGTGATGTTAACGGTAAAGCTAATGCAGGTCTTACGCTTGGTATTATCGGTACTGCTCTTGGAGCTTGGGCTTTATTTGGTAATCGTCGTTCTGCTGGTGTTCTCGGAACTGGTACAGGTCTTATGGGAGACGGTTCTACAAACATTAACGTAGTCGGTGTTGGTGCAGGAAATGGTACTGCTCCTACTGCTTTCCAAGCATGGGCTAAATCTTGCGAAGATACTCTTGCTTTACAGGGCGGTCTTTATCAGTGGGCTTTGACACAACAGAGTCAGCGTTTCCAAGACCGTCAGGTAATAGACGGAGAAATGTTCGGTTTGTATAAATCACAGATTGATGCTGACTTTAGCCTGTACAAAGGACAACGTGACAACTACGATGCTTTAAAAACTCAAATTGAAGAACTTAAAACTCAAGTTGCTGTTGGTGCTGCTATTCGTCCTTATCAGGATAAACTTATCCAGTGTGAAATTGAGAGAGCGTTCACCGCAGGTATCAATTATGTCGATAAAAAGACTTGTAATGTTATCTATGGTGTTACTTGTCTACCTAATGAGCCTACTACAACTGGTCTTGTCGGTAGAAATTCCAATGGCTGTCTGCCGTGTGGATTTACTCAAACGGCTAGTACTCCTGCTCAATAATATTACAAATCTATTAAAGAATAAGTTATGTTACCTGTTAATCAATTTATATTAAGTGGTAGTGACCCGTTGTTTAATTCGGGTAATCTTAACGAACAGATTCAATATCTCGAAGAACAAAAGCGTATTATTGACGCTCGTCAAAAACAGATACAGCAAGTTGTTAATGGTCAGCAAGTTTTGCCTACTCAACAGCAACCACAAGTTAGTGTTTGGGATTTGATTGATTCAGAGATAGAACCGCTTACAACTGAACAGAGAAATATGTTGGCTAATAATGAAGAGTATGTAAATAACTACAATAGTCTTCAAGCTATGGTTCAAACAGAAGTTCTTAATCTAGTAAGAGCTAAGATAGAAGGAAGTCCCGAAGGTAAGGCTCTTCTTGATAGTCAGCTGAAATTGGTTAAGAATCTAAAAACTAGTATTATAGAAATGTCTCAAAGAGAGATGCAATTGTTTAATGCTTTTAAAGAAGCTAGTGCAAAGAATCCTTCTTTGACTTATGATGAATTTATTAAAACTATGAAATAATGGTAGAAGTAAGTGTAGTAAAACAAAAGCTGCAAGATTACATTGTTAATCAGATTGATGTTCTTGGCGAATCCAATCCGGCTATTAAGTTAGTTAAGCCTTTGGCTAAACGCGCAATTATTAATAACATTGATAGTTTTGATAAATTTATAAACGCTATTGCTAAAGACGGCAAGATTGATATTGAAGGTATTGTTGATGAAGAGATTGAAATAATCAAATCTATTCCTAACTTTGATTTTAGTATCCCTGTTCTTGGTAATGGTAACATTTCTAATGGTAACATAACTATTTCTATTCCTTTTATTAATAAAGGAATTATGTTCAACCAGTCTGATTTGGAAACATTCAGACAATTATTAACTAAGTAATATTATGAGAGAAGTACCATACGAGACAGACCATGATGTTCGTGCTCGTTCTCGAAGAGATAGAATGTACGAACGAATTAATGATTTCCTTGCTCGTGGCGGTCGTGGAAGAAGCGGTCGTGGCGGTCGTGGAAGAGGAATGATGAATCGTATTGGATATAGGACTTACGACAACTACGAAGGAGATGAACATAGAAGTTACGATGAACATCATAGAGGATATGATGATGATGAACGTATGCTTCTTATGCGAATGCTCGGAGTAGGTGAAGACGAACGTTATGAATATGGTGATGAACACTTCAATAAACAGGAAGCTAAGCAAACTGTTGATGAGATGTACCATGTCAAAGACGGTAAGAAATATATCGGTGAAAAATACGATATGCAAAAAGCCCACGAAGTTTGTAATAAATTCAAAGATAAACTAGAAGAAGATATAGAAGTTGCTGATGTATATGTAGCTATCAATGCTCAATATCACGACTACTGTAAGTTATTCGAGAAGTGGTTCGGTAAAGGAAACTTTGACGATATGATATTCGAGAGTGCTATCGACTTTTGGTTTGATGACGTTGATTTTGGAGAAGATAAACTCTGGAAGTATTTCAACGAGTTGAAGTAATACAAGTTCTGTTATATTCCTAAAGAGAGATTACTAAATAATAGTAGTCTCTCTTTTCTTTTTAAAATAAAGTTTTATATTTATTGTGTAATATAAAACTTAATGCTTATGGGAATCTTAATGAAAGTGTTATTTGTTGCTGTAATAGCTATTACTATTATAGCGTTTGTATGGAAAGAAGCTACTAGTGTTCTTCCTGCAAAAGTTGTTACCTACATAAGAGTAGGAGGTGTGTTGTTAACTATTATTCTTGGTACTTTGTTATTCTTGCTGTAATATGGACTTCGGGAATATACTTAGTGAGATTCTACGTACTACGGCTACTAGTTTTGATTTTGCGTTTGTAATCTGTGTAAATGTGCTAGCGTATCTAGTAATTAAATTAGTTGACAAACTTAATGGAAACAAAGTAGTAAGTACTTGGAATAAAAGAGTAATAACTCTAGTATGTGCTTTAATAATGGGAGTAATATACTTCTCATTAAAGCTAGGAGATGTTAAGGTAGTACTTAATTCTATTATTCTTAGCTTCGTATTTTGGAGCTGGATTATGAAGCCAATATTGGCGTTCTTCAATATAGACTATCGAAAGTTTATAGAAGTTGAAGATAATGAACCTAATCAATATCCAAAGTAAGTACTATTAGTAAGATTAACAAGTGAGAGTCGACTAGAGATAGTCGGCTCTTTCAGTATACACGCTCCTTTATGGGGGAATAAAAAGTATGTCCCACCTTCCTACGCTTTCATAGAAGCTCACCATAGGACTTTAGTACCTTTCCTTAACTTACTATTATCCGACAGTATTGCGTGCCACCACGGGTCTTAAAATGTGTCACTTGTATAAAAATGTTTACAACGCGAATATCTGTAAGCTAGCTAGCAAGCTAGATAGAAGTGCTGAATTAAAATTATTAGTAAAAGTCTTGTCGATACCAACATAATAACTATATTTGTTATAATACTAATTCAAAATAATAGTGATATGAGTTCGTTAAATCAAATTGTATCTGAAATAGCTCATGCTATTCATCAGCCGAATAACTTTACTGCGAGACGTACTATTCGTAGTGCAGTTATTCATACGTTCAATGAACAGATACGTCAGACTTATCAACGTCACGCTAATGTCGATAAGATATTAATGCAAAGATACAGGATAAGTCTAATTAATGTTCCTGACGGAGATATATTCCAAACTCTTGTTAGTACTAAGTATAAAGTTAAGAGAAGTAAGAATAGAGTTCCTAGACCAGTTCGTCTTGATAACAATTTACCATTTGTTAGTGTTCGTACTGTTGGATATGATAATATGGCTATTCCATTTATTAAGGAAGCAAATGCTCAATTTTATAAAGCTCTTCCAGGAATGTGTACCAGTTTAAGTTATGATTATATCAATGGTTATTTATATGTTAATAGTAATGGTAATCCACTTATTGAACCATTAGGTCATATTATCATTGAATCTCCGTTTGAGATACCTACTGAAATTCCAATTGAAACTAATGAAAAAATGGAATCAAGTATTGATAATGATGATGAATTTATTATTCCTGAAGATATGGTAGAACGTATTAAAGATGTAATCTATAAACGTAATCTACTTAATGTTGAGAGAGTAACTAATGAAGTTCCAGTTAAAGATGATATAAACCAACAACAGATAGAAGTATGAAAGTAAATGCAATAGATAGATATGACATACGTAATATGTATACACATTTTATAGAGACAAGTGAAGAGGAGTACGACCTTGTGTCTCACAATATAGTCAGATATAAATCTTTGCTTTATCGAATTAAATACTCTATTGAACAAAATAGAAATGCTGTTGAAGCCATATTTGATGTATGTGTATATAACTACTGGGAATGGAATACAGATGAGTTAGATACTAATCAAAAAATGGAGAAAGCCATAGATGAGAAGTATGTTAAGTTTACGGATGTAAAACAATTAAGATATGGCAATCTTTACCGTAATCTAAAGCAATACTTTAGAGTGCTTCGTAAGATAAAAGATTGTGAGATAAAACAAGATGTATTAAAGAAGCGTAAGTTAATTACAAGAGAACAATACAAAAAGTATTGTTACCTGTTCTTTGGAGAAATAGGAAGGCAAGTATTGAGAGGAAAGATTTATAAGTTTGAGAAGAAAATAGGTTGCCTTATTATAGAAAGAGTAAAAAGAACTGAATCACATATTACTGCTGACGGTAAAGTTATTAAGCATAAAAAACGTATTAACTTTGTAGAAACTAGAAGAAATAAAGAAGAACTTATTATTAAAGGACTTACGCCTTATAATAAAAAGAAACATCTTGAAGCTATTGCAAAAGGAGAGGAATATGACGGTGTTAAATATATATCTTATAATAATTCGGATTGGTCTTGTAGAGTTATTATGATTGACGGTGCAGTTAAGAATAGGACAGTATTTAAGTTTTGTAGTATAAATAATCACATGAATGTTACAAATGCTGAACTACTTGCAAAATGTCATAGTGTAGAAGATATAATAAATCTTGATACTGATATTAACAATCGTGTCTCTCTTATTTCTAAGTTTGACCCAAGTTATACTCAAAAATATATTAGAAACAATGAACAAAAACCTATCTTCAATAGAAACTATTATCGCAAGACTTGATAATGATTTCAATATTATGAGTAGCGATTATATACCTAGAGTTGGTGCTTGGTGTATAGATGCTATGAATGAAATGGGTATTCTTCAATATGAAGAAAAGGAAACTACTATTGAAGTTGTTGATAGAGTTGCTTATTTCCCATGTTGTATGAACGCATTTAAAGTGTATGCAGACGGGTGTGAGGTTTCCCCCATAAAGAAAGGAAACTGTGGTTGCTCTTCAGGTACTACTGAATACTTCACTCAAGACCGAGAGAAATCTAGGGAACGAGAAAGTAAGCGTACTGTTGAAGTAGACCCTGAAAGCTATGAAGGACGTAATTACGTTTATCTTCGTGACGCTAATGCTATTCAATTAAACTTTGATACAGATGTTGTTAAAGTATCCTATCTTACAGTTAAGACTGTATATAGTGATACTTTTCATTGTAATATTCCTGTTATACCTGATAACGGAAAACTTATCGAAGCTCTTGAATGGTTTTGTATGTGGAAGTTACTAAGTAGAGGACTTAAACATCAAGTATATTCTCTACAAGGTGCTATGCCAGTTAATCCATATTTATTATGGAGAGATTCTCGTGACAGAGCAAGAGCTTCTGTTATTAATGAAAATCAAGATGCTAATGCCTATAAAGGTTGGGCGTCGTTCTTTTATAATGCAACATTTAGACCTAGAGACTAATGGAGATAGTTAAGGAGTTAAACAAAGACGGAGGTTATGAATCCATTAAGAATGGTTCAATGACCCATGCTGTTAATGCTATGGTTTCTCGTGACGGTAATTCTATTCAGAACGAACAGTCAATCGAGACAATTATAACATTAAGTGAAAATGAAGAGATAGTCGGTGTTATCTCTTGCTCTGATGAAATAGTCATCTTTACTAATAATAGTAAGATTAGAAGATATAAAGAATCTACTAAGGCTATTACGGAAGTTGCTACTAATTGGAATTATCAAGGCGGTAAAGTTATAGGTACATATACCTATAATGTGAATAATGAATTAATTGTTGCTATTACTGAACTTAATTCTGATGAAGAAGTTCCATTAAAGATAATTAATCTTAATAAACCTAATTACCTAAAAGGTGGAAGCGATATTAAATATACATTAGTTCCTAATATCCCTAAGACTAATCTTAATAACTCCAAGTTAGTATCAGGTAGTGCTATCTATAAAGGAATATATAATTTCTTTATTAGATATAAAGAAGGAAGCGATTATACTGGTTGGTTTCCTATTGGAACTCCTGTATTAATATGGGATAAAGGAAATCAAACTACTATCGAAGATAATAGTTTTGGCTATGACGACAGTAGCGGTAATCTCTCTGTTAACTATAAGATAGGAAACTTTACTTTTAAAGAAGATACTAATCTAAATACTGAAAAGGTAAACTTAAATATCGAACTAGGGTTACAAATAGATAATTCAGGTCTTAATTATACAGCTTATCAAATAGGTTATATAATTAATACTCAAAAGGGAGATACTAAAGTATATAATACTTCTGATATAGATATTAAAACTAGTAGAATCACGATAGACGATGTTTATAACGAAACATTTAGTCTAGATGATATTACTAGTTCTTTCTTTAATTTATATAATGTAAAAACCTTATGTAACTATAACAATAGATTGTATGTAGCTAACTATAAGGAAGAAAACATTAATAGTCTTGTAAGTTCTATTGATACTAGTAATATACAAGTTCGAGTTAAAGATTTTATCGGAAATAAATCTATAATGAGACGTAGTGTTACTAGAGCTGCAACTTCGTCAATAGTTAATAATCCTAGAACATTTGATATTAACAAAGGATATGTAGTAACTATTAAAGGACGTGCTTATGGTGACGGTAGTGAATATAAAGAAGTTACTAGAAAGTTCTTTCTTACTCGTATTGGTAAGAATAGTTACGGTACTTATTGTTTAATGATTTCATCCCAAGACTTTATTAGAGCTTTCTATAAAGATAGTAATTATGATAGTCATACTACTCCGTTCTATGTTTCTTATCAAGATACAGATAATCTATATGAAGCTGCTACTGCCGTAGTTGTTAAACCTGATAATAAAGATTGGTATATACTAGAATTTAGTAAATACGGAAGTACTTACTATGATGAGATATATCCTGATAAATATTCTAGTATAGTAAGTTTAGGATTCGTAAGTCATCCTTACGTAAGATATGGACGTACTAATGATTTGTTTACTAGCACTCCTTATAGTGATCCTAATATTCAAAGAGATTTTAGTAACGATTTTAAAGTAGTATCAATTGAAGAATTTGACTTAAATATAGATACTAGAGAAATTATCGAACCTATGTGGTTTTACTTAGGAGATGTTACTATTGGGGAAGAAACATATAAATTAAAATACGACCGTTATAATCCTGTTGACTTTTATTATAAAATATACGATATGTCTACTGGAAGTCCTGTTGATAAAGGAATGAAATTTAGACGTTCTTTTCAAACAGCTTATGTGGACTATGGAGGAGTATTAGATATTATTAAAGCTAAGTTTCCTAATTCAACTATATATACTATTGATGAATATGAAACAATTAATCCTACGGGAGCAATAAATGATGTTAAGACACAAGCTGAAGGAGGATTAACCGAAGGAGATAAACTTAGAATTGCATATGATATATCTAAGAATAAGTTTATGTTTGCTACTAAATATAGTAGATTAGACGATAGTTATTGGCATCGTAGAGAAGATGCTATTTTAATTATTAATAGTGAAGGCGAAACTAGTAGACATACAATAGATGAATTATTTCCTAATCTATCTGTTAATTTCAACAATGAAAATAAATTTACACAAGATTTAATTAACGAAATTGAAGGAATACATGAAACAGTATATAAATGGAAAGTAGATAGAGAACCAACAGATGACGATTTCAATATTGATGAAAGTTATACTGTTGACTTTAATGTTATAAGTAGTCTTAGTGCAGATTTAAGTTCTACTGAAACATTTACTGACTTAAAGGCTTATCCTGTTGGTTATATTAAAGAAACAGTAGAAGAAGGGAATCAAACTATTATAACTGCCGAGAAAGAGTTCATGATAGTTATTCCATTTATAAATTATCTAAGGACTGTTTCTACTTATGATTACACAGGTAATGAAGATTATACTATTTATGATGGAGTAAGTGTTGAAAGTACTAAAGCCTATGAAGGAGTATTAGGTAACTTATATATTTGTTTCCAAAAGAATAAGAAGTTTAATCTTGACGGAATTAGTAATTATGACGGTTTACTTCTTGATATTCCTACTTTTGGTAAAGACAATGTATTAGCAATAAGCGAAGGTGGTATTCGTTCTAGTGGTAGCGAGTTCCTTGAATTACATAATAATGATAAGTATAAAGAACTTCGTGTTAGTGGTCCTAAAGGAGGTTATATTAGTTATGCTTTCGGATTTGCTTCTCCTAAGATATTTGATAGTAAAACTAAACCTGAAGATACAAAATTTTATTCAGATTGTGCTAAGTATGCAATTAATCAATGTGTATATAACTTCTTTGTACATTATGTATATCCTAATGGTAATATTACTGACGGTATTAATATTCCTAATACTATGAGTTATTCAGAGACTATTAGTTTAGGTACAGCTAATGAAGGTAATACACCACTAACAATGGATATAAATGAAGACACTCTAATATCTGATATTAAGACTAAATTTGATGCTTATAAAAGTCAATATGGTAATATTAATACTAATAATGCACACGATGTAGTTAATATATTTGATAGCATTAGTAATGTAAGATTCTGTAATATATTTCCTAAATATAATTCTAATGGTATTGCTATTTATAAAAACAATAATGGCAATCGTATGTTTAGAGGAACTAGAAATCCTAGTTACAGAGGAATTCATCAGATAGAATTCTTATTTGACAACATACCTATGAGAAAAGAGTTCGTAGGATATTTTATATCTTATGAAAAGACAGAACCTATATTAGTTAGTGAAGGTGTTCCTGTACGTAGAGATGATGATTTTAATACTGCATTTAATGAACAAGTTAATAATATTCGTTTCTATTATCCTGAATTTGATATTATAAAGAAGTCAGGTGCTGGTAATATATTTATTACCGATAGTCATTATACTATGGGTAGTGCTTATAAAGGTCCTATGTTTACTGACTATTATAGTAGTGATACTGATTTTAATCAATCTAGTCCTTCAGAAGAATTTGGAGATATTAGAGCTGTTAAAAGCTCTACTATTATAATGGCTGATAGCAAAGATGATAATAATGCAGGTAGAGAAGCTGTTGTTAATCTTGTTTTGAATAAGTCATTAAAGTTAGGATTCTATACTGCAAATGATAGAGGTTATGTAAATAGCTTATTACTTAATATAAGTGATAACTTATATATGTCGGAGAATAAAGACCTTATTTCACTTGGCTATATTAAGTATGTTGGTTCAACAGGAGATACTTATAATTATGGTTATGAAGATTATATCTATAATTATAATTATTACTTTATGACAACATGTGTTTATGCATTTAATCGTAATGGTGTATACTATGATACTACTGACCCAATACCTAAAAAAGCTACGGATAATACTAATCTTTATCCTAATTTCCCTAGAGTACATTGGGATAGTGAAAGAGTAGGTAATACTCCTATAAGTAGAATAATTCTTAATTATTATTCGCTATATCCATTATTTGCTAAAACTATTAAAACAGCTCCTGATGAAAGATACTATACTATTCATACTGATAATAATTCTTTCGTTCAGAATGTTCGTATGATTCATCTATTACCTACTACTATCAATGATACATTTGAAATAAGTAGTATGTATCTTGATTATGCAGGTAAGAAATTCATTAATTATAATGAATTATTATATAGTAACTTTGTTACAGAATACTGTCAAACTATTCGTAGAAGCGATGTTATTAGTGATGAATCAGTAGAGAATAAATGGCGAATATTTAGACCTAATGCTTATAAGATAATTAGCGAAAATAAAGGTGATATCATTAACGTTATTGGTATTGGCACTTATCTTATAGCTCATTGCGAACATTCAATGTTTATCTTTAATAGAGATAATACGCTTTATACTAAAGACAAAGATGTTCAAATGTTAATGCCTGATGCTTTTGATATTGATTATCAAGAGGTATTTACTAGTGAAAAAGGATATGGTGGTCTACAAGATTTTGAAGCATACGTATGTAATGAAGCTGGCTATATATTCTTAGACAGAAGTAAGAAGAGGTTATATAGATTTGATGAGAAGAATCTAAATGACTTAGGTGACGGAGTACAGTCTATATTAGATGAGTATTTAACTAGTAATACTCAAATACTAATGGGAATGGATAAGGAGAATAATCGGTTGATTTGCTCCTTTATGGGGGATGTTTCAGACTTTACCCTTAGTTACAATTTCGTCACTAATACTTGGATAAGTGTACATACTTATTTATGTAGAGGATTTTATAATACAAAAACTAATTTGTATATTAGTTCCTTCAACAAGAAGAATATTATAGGTCAATTGGGATTTGTAAAGCCTTTGAGTTATCTTAAATATAAAGACTTTGAGATAGCCGCTAATAAGAATCCTTTCTATGTAGGAGACAATAATAATACTATGGTAGTCGATGTATTATTCAATCTTGAATACGATACTATTAAAGTACTTAACTACATAAGTTATGACTTATATAAAGCTAACGACATTAACTTTGCAGGTAATAAGATACTATTGTTTAGTAATACTTCGATAAGTAGACTTGAAGATATTACTGTTAATGAACGTAATACTTTCGATACAGCTAAACCTTATTATGAACATGGTAAATGGAATTATAATTATTTCCGTAGTGTTCTAAACGAAGTAGTTACTAATTATCCAATAGATAGACTTACTGGTAAATTGACTGTTGATGTTGATAAGAATTACGAACCATTTAAATCCAATCTTATTAATGGTAAATATCTAGGTGTGCGTTTTGTAATTAATGACGGAACAGCTAAGATAGAGATTAAGAAGATTGAATGTTATGTTAATAAATATAGAGAATAATGAAACGTATTAATGAACAAAGACCTAAAGCATTTATAGGTACTGCGATTTCTGTTGGTACTAGTATTGTTAGTGGTATCATAGGTAATCGTAAGAAGAAGAAAGCTGAACAAGCCGAAAGGTTAAGACAAGAGCGTCTTCAAAACCTACAAGACAATCAGGCTTTAGCCAGTGCTCAAAATGAGAACATGATGTCCGAAGAAGAGAGGTCACAGTTCTTAAGCCAATACTTATCTAAGGGCGGGAAAGTACGAACCTTCCCCCATAAAGGGACTGAATTACGTATTGTCGAGGGTGGTACTGCTATTCCTATTAAGAAAGATTCGTTTCTTCTTAAAGGACGTAAACACAATACTGGAGGTATTGTTATTGATGCAGGTAAGACAGGTGTTGAAGCTGAAGGCGGTGAAGTAGTGCAAGTTACTCCTAAGCAACTTAAAGTATTCAGTGCTCAACCTATACTTAATGGTAATAGTCCGGCTGAATTAGTTCAGAAAGGTGTTAAGCCTTCTAAAGTATTTAATGCTCAAGAGTCATTTAAAGATAGAAATGGTCTTAACGATGACGGTACTAAAAAGAAAAGAAATATGAGAACAATAACTGGTAAGAAAAAGCTAGGAGGATTATCTCGTAAGAAAGATTACGGTTCAGATAAGAAACCTTATCCTAGTGTTAAGTCTAAAGACTTTGCAGGCGGTGGTCGTAGTTATCCTATTCCTACTAAAGCTGATGCTCGTGATGCTCTTAGATTAGCTGGACTTCATGGTCGTTCTGATGTGAGAGCTAAGGTATATAAGAAATATCCTGAATTGAAGAAATCAGTTCTTGGTTCTAGAACAAGATTATTAAAGGATAACTATAATAACTTTGGTTTAGAAAAGGATTATAGTAGCAGTTTTGCTCCTAATGCTTTGACTAAAGCTAATATGAATTCTGTTAAGACTAATAGTGTAGTTCCAAGTAAACCTGTTGGAGCTTCTATTAGTTCTAGTACTAGTCCATTATCTAAATCTAGTAGATTTGGAAACTTTATGAGCGGTATAGGTGGAGAAGCTATTAGTGCTAGTATTGGAGCATTAGGTAATATTATAAGTGGTGTTACTAATAAGAACAGTATTAATAATATTCAAGCTCCTACTAGACCTAGAACTATAATTCCTGCAAGGATGAGAACTACTTATAATATAAATCCACAATTAGCTGAAAGTCGAGATTCTGAAAGAAATATGGCTAGAATTATTGATTCTAATACTTCTAGTTCGTCAGGAAAGATTGCTCGTATTCAATCTTTAGCTAATCGTGGAGTTCTCGAACGTAATAAACTAAGAGGTATGAAAGAGAATGTTGAGACAGACCTTCTCAATCGTTATGCTCTTAATCGTCAAAGAGTAGAAGCTGCAAACAATCAAGTATTAAACGCTTATGATAATGCAGTTACTCAAACAGAAAATGAAAAGATTCAAGCAAGAGCTAATAATCGTACTAATATAATTGAAGGTCTTACTAGTGCAGTTAGAGATTATCAATTAGGTATGGATAAGAGACGTTCAGAAGAAAATGCTACTGCCGCTATAATGTCTGCAAATCCTGAACAAATGGAATTATTCTTAAAATTGATGGATAAGAATAAAGGTAGATTGAGTAAAGTACGTAGTAGTCTATTCAGATGTGGTGGTAAGAAAAAGATTGCTTAACTATAAATAATATAACTATGCCGATAGATATTAGAACAGCTGGTTATCAAAAGAGGGAGCGGGTTGCCGCTCCTTTAGATGTTTACAATAGTACGTTAAATACTCTACAACAGAAACATGATACTGCTATTGAAACTAGTAATCAGATTAAAACGTTTCTTGCTAATAAGCAATTAAACGAAGCTGAAAATGAGTGGCTCGATAAATATTCGAGAGATGTTAATGCTCAAATAGAAGCAAGTGCTCAAGAAGGTAGTTATGCTACTGCATTGACTACTGCAAGAAGATTAGCCGGAGAAGTTGCTAGTAATCCAGGACTTATTGGTCGTGAGCGTTATCAACAAGAGTTTAAAAAATTCCAAGATGAAGTTACTAATAGTGATGCTTATGACGGAGATGTTAAGGCTTATACATTGGAACAGAACAAATATAATTATCAAGACCAAACAGATGAAACAGGCAAAATAATAGGCGGCAATCAATTCCAACCTAATTATCGTCCTGTTGAACAAATAGATTATAATACTTTATATCAGAAAGTATTGTCTACTGTTGGTGTTGATTCTAGTTCAGGCGAACAGTTAGTATGGGGTGATGCAGAAGGTAATCTTAAAGAAGGTCGAGGAAATATTGCTGCTGGTGATGTTCCTTATCTTAAAACTTCCAGTGGTATTCAACAGTTATCTAAGGAAAAGATACGTGCTGCATTTGAAGCTGCATTAAATGAAACTCCTGGTGCTCGTGCTTCTCTTGAACAAGACTATAAAGTTAATGTTTGGAAAGCTAATAAAGGTAATAAGAATAATCTTGTTACTAAGCCTGACGGAACTATTATGTCGCAGAGAGAATTTGAAGAGAATCTATTTGCTCCTAGATATGCTGCTTCTGCTTATCGTAGAACTGAAAGTAGAATTAGTCCTGAATTAGGATTTAATCTATTAGCTGCTTCACATAAAGCTGCTGCTAAACCTAAGACAGGTAAAGAACCTGAATTATTGCCTTCTATGCAAACAATTGGTGGTAAAGAGAAAGTAGAGCCTGATACTCCTGCTAAGGTTGCGTCACAATTAAATACACTTAATGGTCAATTAGCCAATATGTTCGCTACTTATGGAATATCTAAATCTGTTCCATTAGATAAAGCGTATGCTCAATTAAGGTCAAGTATTGCTAATAATAGCAATCTGTCTGATACAGCTAAGAAGCAAGCATTGGATGAAGCATATAATTATTATAGTGGTATTAATAACGCTAATAATAGATTAGATGCTATGAAAGGACATCTTACACAAGATGAACAGTTTGCATCTGATTTCTTAGGTAAGAGACTTAGTAATGGAAATATGGCAGATACTAATAATCCTATGCAACGTGAATATGCTAATAGAATGAATAAGTTATTCACAGATTCGCAAGGTAATAGTTTCGATACAGTTCTTGTTAATCCTATTAACGAAGCTAGTAAGGCTGCTATTATATCTAAACTAAGAGTTGATATGGGTCTTACTAGACAAGATGTATCATTCTCTAAAATAGGGGATAAAGAATATATTCGTATTAGTAAAGATGCTTATACTCGTTTAGCTCCTGAAATAAGTGAAGTATTAAAAGTTAATCCTATTGGATTTACTAATGAAGGTGTAGAACCTAAATCATTTACTAGGGCTGATGAAGTCTATCATGGTAATAAATATTATGGTAGTAAAGTCACTGCATTTATGGCTGGCTTTAGAGCACTTGGTCGTGGAGAGATAACAACTGCCGGAAGTGATAAAAACTCAATAGCCTATGTATATGAGAAAGCTGCACAAATATCTAATGCTGCGACTGAAAGAGTATCTAAAACTCTTCCTCCTACTTATGTAGACTTAGCAGTATTTGACTTACCGCCTCATGTTGTTGCTTTAGGTCAGGGCTTTGAATCTGAACAACTAAAAGACTATAATGAACGGGTTATGAATATGCTTAGTATTGCTAATCCAGGAAGTATAGTTATTAAGAAACGTAATGAAGAAGGAGTTCTTGAAGTTGTTGAAGATAGTAGAGATAGAGATGCTATCATGCAAACTATTCAAGCAAAAATTAAGAAGAAGAATATTAATAACGGTTGGTGTAGTTCTGCTTCTACTGGTGAATATGGTATATTCTTAAATATTCCTTATACTGTAAAGACAGGTAAGAATGTTGGTAAGAATCCTGATTCTGATATGGAAGATAGAATACAGAACGCAGTAGCCGGAGACTATATGATTACAGGTGCTGTACTTAATGATGAGATAGAGAGATTTAAATCTTTGCCTGCTGTTAAAGCATGGGACACTCTCAATTCTATTAAGTACAATAACGCTCTTAAAAGAGGTTATCGTTTATCAGATAGTGAATTTGGAGACGGTAGTTATTCAGCTGTTACTGATGGCAACCTGTATCAAATACTCGATGCTAGTGATTCTCCTGTAATTAAAATTACTGAAAGTGAGTTATTTGAACGTATGCTTCAAAACAATCAAGCTAATGCTGTTCTTGCTCCTGTTAAAGAAGATATAGATTTGATTAGTGCTAGAAATGGTTCTATTGCAAATTCCCCCATAGAAGAGCAACAAGTGATTGCTCGTCCGCTTATGCAGAAGGCTATGATAATGGCAGGTGCTACTGGTAATCTAAATGAATTAGATATAGATACTAAGAGACAAGTATTTCAATTCTTTAATCGAATGTACTCTAGTCTTACAGGTGAAACTCCTAGTCAAGTTATACTTAATCAAATGAACGACTTAATGAAGTAAGCGTATGCCAAACATGTTTGATAATATATCAGTAGAAAAAGCTCCACTAACTAGTGGGGCTAATTCTGTTAATATGGCTAATGATGTTCCTACTGTTACTAAATATAAACCTGATGTTGCTGCACAAGGTGATTTTATGTTTCGTAATCTTACAGGTAAAGAAGTATTTACTGGTACAGAGGAAGATTATCATTCATTAGCTAAGTATGGTGCTGAACCTAATAGGTATCAAAGTAGAGAAGAATTAGAAACTCTACGTGCTAAGAATCAATCAGCTTGGAAACAGGCAGGTAATGCTTTAGGACAAACTATTGGTACTGTTATTGGTGATACTGTTGGAGGTATGGGTATGCTAATAGATATAGCCACTGCTGGAATACTAGATGATAAACCTTTTAGTAACTTTATTACAAGAGCTGGCGATACTATATCTGATTATGTTCGTGACGATTTATTTCCTATATATCGTGAGAACCCTAATAAAGCATTTGATATGAATGACTTTTCAGGTTGGTTCTTTAGTCAGGTTCCTAGTATTGCTAGTTCTCTATCTTTAATGATTCCTGGCACTCTTTTAACTAAAGGAGTTGGAGCTGTTGGTAAAGGAGTTGCAGCATTAGGACGTAGTAGTTCTAAAGTAAGTCGTGCAATGAATTGGGCAAAGAAGGCTACTAAATTAGATAATGTATATCGTGCTAATAGATTAAAGATATTAGCTAATGACGGTATTACAGCTATTGGTATGCGTTTAGGTGAAAACTATCAAGAAGCTCGTGGTGTTGCAGAGCAAATAGAAGGCGAAGCATTGTCTCTGTTTACTGGAATGTCTGATGAAGAGTTTCAGAATTGGTTAGATAACAATCCTGATATTGCAAGTGAAGCTAAAGAAAGAACTAAAGAAGAAGCTGCTCTTATAGTTGCAGATAAGGCAGCTATGCGTAACTTTGGTTATAACGCAGGTAACGTATTCTTTGATTTCATGCAGTTACGTGCTGTTAATAAAGCAATAGGACAAGTCAATCGTGCTATTACTCCACGTATTCGTTATTCACAGAATCAAGCTCTCGATAGAATAGCTTCTACTGGTGTTGAATCTGCTAGTCAAACTTTAGGTCAAGCGGCAAAAGGTACTATTAAAGATTTTGCAGGTAAAATAAATCGCTTTGTTAATTCTAGTGAGAATCTACTATTATCTGAATTAACCGAAAGTATTGAAGAAGCTATTAACTTTATAGGTCAAGAAGAAGGTACTTTATATGGTCGTTACCTATTAGGTCAAGCTGGACAATATAATGGTGCTGTTTCTATGGATAGAATAGAGAAGTACTTGCAGAATCCTCAATTATACAATGCTGCACTTTGGGGAGTTATTGGCGGTATTACTTTTGGTGGTACTATGTCGGCCATTAATAATCGTAAAGGTGGTAATATAGAAGAGAAACAACGTATTGCTGAAATAAATGGTCGTGAACAGGTATTCAATGAGTATGCTCGTCAGATGCAGATTATTGATAATGGTGAAAATCCATATCAAATAGAACGTGATGCTAATGGTAATCCTATTACTTATTTAGATGACGGTACTGTTAGTCAAGACCCAACAGTTGGTACTACTCGTTATACTAAGGTTAGCCCTGAAGAACAAGAAGATTTGCGGGCAGCGGCTAAAGAGAAGTTTACTACTACTCTTACTTTAAATGCTATTCGTTCAGGTAATTATGAACTACTTGAAGATTATATTGAAGACTCTAGACTAAAGAAGAAACTAGTTGATTCAGGTCTTGTAGATGATACTGAATACGATAGAGATACGCAAGAATTAAAGAAAACTATGCGTACTGTTCTTGATAGATACGTTAATTATTCTACTGCATTACGAAGTTCTAATATTGATGATGCTTTACTAGATGTTGCTATATCAGAGAATATAGTTAATGCACAAGAAGCGGACTTATTAAATAAACGAGTAGAAAGACTTAATACTATTCAATCTCAATTAGAGAATAGCATACCGGCTATTAATGAAGTTCTTGACCCAATGGCTAAGAATCGTATGCAGTTAGGTATATTAGAACAGTATCGTAGAGAAGTAATGTCTACTTATAATAGTCTAAAGAATAGTAACAATCCTTTAGATAGAGCGCAAGCTAGTCAATATCTTGATTTATCACGAGTAATCGAATCTAAGGTTACAGACTTACGAAGAGGTTTAAGTCCTATGGAAAGTTTGTTCCTAGATAATGTTCGTAGTGTAGAGAATATTGCATTAGGAATAGAAGGTAGCGAAGAACAGAATAACTTAATCAAGAAACAAATAGAAGAACTTGATGAAAATGATGTGGCTCTGTTTAAACAGGCAGGTAAAAACTTTAGTCTTGGTACTCTTGCTAAACAAGTTCGTAATATTAATTCAGAGTATATGGATAATATGGGACAGATACTTCTTGATGAAATTCGTAGAGATAATTATCGTTCTCGTATTATTACTACTAATGAACAAGCTAAGGAATTTGAAGATACTCGTAAGAAAGAATTAGAAGATGCAGCTAAGAATCTAGTTAAATCAGCAAAGAAGAATCTTAATGACTTTGTTAATATGGCTAATGAAGAAGAGCTTGGTAATCTTGAGAAAGCACTAGATAATGCGTTTACTGATGAAGAAAGTCAGAATACTAGAAATAAAAGTTTATCTAATGCTGTTAGTATTTTAACTAATTCAGAGAATGGTAAGAATGAAATAAGTAATCTAAGAGAAGCTATTACTAAGAGAAGAAATAAGTTAGCTATACAGAATGAAATACAGCAAAGACAGCCGGAGAATCAGCAAGAAACCTCCTCTATGGGGGAAGGGAGGAGCGAAGCGACGACTCAAGAAGAACTAGAAGTTAAGCCTAAGCCTAGACCTAAACCAAAGACTGCAAAAGAGAAGAAATTAAAGGAAACGTTAGACAAAGTAGTATCTCAATCTAATTCAGGTATTGTAAATAAATCTAATATAGGTAATCTTGAATTTACGATAGTAAATCCTTTTGCAAGTCTTAGTGACGTATCTCGAAAACCAGTTAAAGTTAATGATATTGATATTCGTATTAGTAGGTTCGGAAATGTAAGTATTGACGGATTAGATGCTAAAGGCAATATAATTGCCGATGTCACTATTGAAGAACTTAATGCAGCTATTGCTATTGGAGATATTACTGTTGTAGATACTTCCAAGAAAGAAGATACTGGAACTGATAATACAGTTCTTGAATCATCCATATCTGATAATGATTTGGAAGGTCAGCGTCAACGTATAGAAGAAATCAATCTTATCATAGACTTGTATAATCAGATACAAGGTAATGAAGTAGAAGGTAAGACTTTTACTAGTCTTAATGATATGATGATATATCTACAACAACTTAATCCTAGAGCTATTAATCTATATAACGATATTAAAGTTCTAGCTAATCGTCAAATAGTAAACGGTAAGATAGTTAATGTTGATACAGAAGTTAAGACGCCTTCTGATATTATACAGTCTGCAAGTAAGACATTAGAAAATGCTATTGCAGAAGATAAACAACGAGCTAAAGATAATGGTTATTTCTTTAATTTAGTTAATCTAAGCGATAGTAAAGTTTATTCTCGTATTGGACAACTTAAATCTAATGATACAGTTAGTGTAGAATTAGATGAGAATAATAATCTTATAGTTAAGTCTCGCGGAATTAAAATAGGAGAGTTTCCTAAGATTGGTTATAATAACGGTAATGTTGAAGTTATGAATCAAGGTTGGAGATATACTGTTAAAGATGGCAGTATAGATTTCATAACTCAACTTCAATCTGTTATTAGTAATGAAGATGAAAGTGCTAAAGAATTTGTACAACTGCTTAATAATATACGTCGTTTGTATCGTGTTCGTAATAACCCTGAAGTTGAAGGAACATTCGGACATCAGCTTAATGCTTTACAAGAGAATGAGAACTGGAAGAATCTAACTAGTTTATTCGGTGATACTCAAACTAATCTATTAGATAGGATTAGACATCTTAATAGTATTATATTCTTTAATAATGCTCTTAATGTTAATCAGTCTGATTTTAGTACCATTGTTAACGATTCGTTAACTAATTGGATGAATAAACTCAAGAAGTCTTATACGGACATTAATAACTTAAAGTCCTCTATTAGTAAAACTAAGTCTAAAAAGAAACGTCTAGTTGTTGGACGTACAAGTTCAGGTAGTGTTATTTATGCTAAAGATAAACAAGGTAATCCTATATATCATAAGTTTGGAGATGTTACTACTAGTGAAGCAACTGACGGTTATCGTTTAGTAGTAGGAGTTGACGGCGGAGTAGCTGATATTAAAACCAATACTATTATTGCGGCTAGTCGTATTCCTAGAAATGTAGTAGGTATGACTATTAAAGATTCAGAAGGAAGACTTATTGCAGTTCCTAGTCGTGAGAATACTATGAGTAATAGTGAAACTGGTGCTACTGAATATACTAAGAGGTTTAACGAAGGATTAGATAAACTACTTCATTCTTTATTAGATGCTACTCTACAAGGCAATGAAAATCTTCATACTCAACTATTAGAAGAAGTATCTAAATATATAGGTAAACAGAAAGTACTGTACGGTTATGAAGTAAGAGGTCATGCTTTAATACCTATTAATAGAGTTGCGCCAACTATTTATTTTAATCTTAAAGATAGAAATGTAGCTTTCTCTATTCCTGGTGAACTTAAACCTAGAAGACTTATGGCTCGTATGCCTAATGGTTTTGTTCCTACTAATAATCATGGTAATTTTAGTAAAATGTTGCAAGAAGTATATGCTTTACTTACTCGTAATGTTGTTAATTCAGCTATTCGTGGTGAATCTAATCTATTTAGAGTTGTAGACGGCAAGTTACAAGCTAAGATACCTAATATACTTCAAGACGAATGGTTTGATACTGGTTATAGTAGTTATGAAGAATTTGTAGCTAAGGACGGAGTATTGGTTACTGATTTAGGAAATGTTACTGATAGTAAAGGTAATATCATTAGTAACTTTAATTATACTGGCGATGTTTATAATAGGACTATTACTCTTATGAATCCTAGTCGTAGTACTGGTCGTACTAACGCGGCTGACGCCGCTGTTTCCCCCATAAAGGAGCAACAAACTGTGTCTCCCGTAGTTGTACCTGACCCACTTGCTAGTAAAGACAGTACTCCTAAAATAGGTACTCTTATGGAAGTTGCGCAAGCTAACACTGATAATCCTAATCTACTATCTGTTATATCTGCATTAGAAAGTGCTGGTATTAAACTTAATCCTGATATTGAAATAGTAGGCGATGAAGGTAGATTTGCAGGAATAGTTGCCGGTGGTAATACTATTACTCTTAGTAATCGTTTCGATAGTCTTGCTCCTGAACGTAGAGTACTTACTCTTATACACGAAGGTGTACATTATCTACTTAATGATGAACGTGCTAATATAGAACAATCATTCGGAGACTTATATGATAAGTTTGCTAACTTTATTAATCAAGATTCTCGTTTGATAGATGAGTATGGAGAGTTCTTGAATAGTGGTAAACCTAGAGCTGTTGCTATTGAAGAGTTTGTAGTTGAAGCTATTACTAATCGTACATTCGCTAGATTACTTGCTAGAATTAAGTATGATTCTAATCCTACTACTGAATCAAATAACCTATTTACTAAAATAATAGATGCTTTAGTAGAATTAATAGGTAAAATAGGACAAATAGATAATACATTACTTGGAGAAGTTCGTAATCGTTTATCTACTATTGGATTAGAAACTAGTGATACAGCTAGTACTTCTACTGTTACTCATGAAGATACTTTTGATAGAGCAGAGGAAGATGTTAGTGTTCCTACTGATGATGTATTTGATATTCCTGATATAGACTTAGATTTAGATAGTAGTATAAGTGATAACTACCGTCAAGTCGATAATTTCGATAGTCTGATTGAGGGATTGAATAATCGACAAAAGGCTATTGTGACGCATTTGTTTGACACTGGTGAGCTTAGTTTCGTATGTAGTTAAGTAAGATAAGCCTAGAGATGAAAGTCCGGCAGAAAGCCTTAGAATGAGCCATTTTAAGCGCATCTGTCGGACTTTTATATTTTCCTTATCTTACTATCACGACAGTATATAAAATGCGAAATTCGGCAGGAATTTGCGGTCTACGGGCATCTGTCTGCCTTCGTAACGTGCGGTTTTCGTCCGTCTAATGAATCTATTTGATAGTATTGATAATAATGCTATCTTTGGTAATGTTAGTAATAACTTAATTAATAATATAAAGTATATGAGTTGTATTCCTAGTAACCCTAAATTAGATAAGCTATTACCGCTTACTAATAATGATGTTAGAAAGTCTACTGAATACCTTGCTACTATCGAAGACAATAGTTTTCGTGATTGGTATAAAGAAAAGACTGGTAGAGATTTCAATGATGAGAATATTGATACTAATACTGTTAATGCTATAATAGCATATAATAACAGAGAGACTATCAATACTAAAGATTATGTTCAGAACGTTTGTACTTCACGGACTGGTGTATTTGGTAATGACATAGCGAAAGAAGACCACGCTATTAATATTCTTGCTACTATTTATTTAAAGAGTCAAGGAAGTATTCGTAAAGCTCTTGCTAATAAAAAACGTAAGGGTGAAAACGAAGTAATAAAGGATAAAGCTGGTAATGAGTTAAGTCCTCAAGCCGCTATAAAGCTGACTATGATTACTTATCTTAATAGACATCTAAAAGAGAATGATAAGAAACTTACTCAAGAACAAAAGGCTTATGTAGGTACTATTATTCGTAATCTTTACGATGGCGGTAATTATAATCGTAATGAGTTATTTGATATAGTAATTAACTCACCGGAAGTAGTTAGTCTTAGCAAAGAGTTTGGTATAGATACTAATGAAGATTTTGAATCTAATGATGATGTTAAAGAAGATAGTGAACAAAACTCTCGTCAAGATGACCAAGAAACTATTGCTGCTCTTCGTGCTGATTGGTCTGAAATATCTGACCAACGAAAAGATATAGATAAAAATGTTAGCAAAGAAGTAAAAGAATGGTTTGCTCGTTTACCTAAAACAAATAGTAATAGTTTTATAAATGAACAGCCTGATACTTCTAATAATACTTATTCAGGCATGGCTGAAAGTGCTGGCTTTGATAGTTCTTTTAAAGCTATTAATAACTATGGTAACTTCTCTAGTGTTGAAGCTATGGTAGAAAGTTTCCATACTATTGCTGCAAGATTTAAAGAAGTATCTCATTTAGAATATGCTGCACGTTTACTAGAAGACGAAGCTAATGTTCAGATGAGAAATAAGATATTTACTCAACTAAAACAATCTATTTGGGAACGTAATGAAGTAGTTTATAGTCAAGACGGTTCTAATGTGGTTACTAAGAATCGTAATACTTTTCCTAAACTTAATCTACAAAACAAAATACTTAATAGTTTCGATTCACTTATTCACAATCCTTCTATTATGGCTAATGATATTGCCGTATTAGACGAACTTAAAAACAGATTATCTACACTAAAAAATTCTAACACAAATGAAATCCAAGAAATTACAGAGCAAATTGCTGCAATTTTTAATAAGTATAACTTCGGCATCAATAGACAGGGTGTTGTTAACTACGTTCGTAACTTCGGTGATAACCAACTTTCTAATATCTCTTCTATTGTCGATGATTTGTTAGAGTTTAATAAAGTAGTAGGTAAGGCGACTAATCTATTAAAGATAGATAATGAAGCACAACGTATCTATTATGCAGGTGAATATGCTAAAACTAAAGAGAATGAAGAATATGTGGTAGTTCCTTTTGATAAATCTCAACTACAATACAAAGGCGGTTATGCTAATAATATAGCCAATCGTATATCTAATAGATTTAAAGATTATCAGATAGTAGATTCTGAATTTAATAGTATTAATGCAGAGAACAATCTAGTTAGTGATATTTTAAAGAACAACTATATAAGTAAGTTCTTTGAAAGAATTAACGATAATCGTTATAATGATAATCCTGTTAGTAATACCGAACTACATGATTACTTAGTTAAATTTACTAATATTCCTCAATACAGATATAGTAATATTCTTATTGAGAAAACTTTGTCTAATGGAAAAATAGTTCCAGGTTTACTTCGTCTTACAGATACTGGTTATGAACTAACTGAATATTATCGTGAATTTGGTGCACAATTATACAACGGAGTTAGTAACGAAGTAACAGGAAAGGCTAAATCTTATAAAGATATCAATGCTCTTGAATGGGATATTATTACTCTGAATGAATACGCTAATAATGGTGACAATTATGAGATGACTAAAGGAGTTAAGAAATCTAAGTTCTTTACTCAAACACCTTCTGATGCACCTAAGACTTTCGTATTTAATAGTTATAAGTTAGATTATACTGGACTATTTAATGCTAACGGCTCTATTAATCGTGGACATCCTATATATGTAGCTTATGCTAATATTTATGCTAAAGAACTTGCAGAAATGGCACAAGCTATTAACTTCTTATTTGAGACAACTGTTGAGAATGGAGTAGTAACTATTGTATCAGATGAAAATGGTAAGCCTAAGATAAAAGACGAGTTTAAAGATTTACGTAAATCTGAAGCTAGACTTAATTATCATTATCGTAAAGGTATTCTTGATTCAAATGGTGTTCCTACTGGTAATGTATTTAAGTTTAGAAGTCTACTTATTGATAAAGTTAAGAACCTTAATAAGTATAATAGTGAGACAGCTAAAACGGTAGATATGAATTGGCTGTTTGAAGGAGGTGACGTATTCTCACTCCTTTATGGGGGAAAGAATAGTGAAATATCATTGATACAAGACGAGAATGAAGAATACAATATTAGGCTTACTGGTGAACTTCGTAATTCAGTTTATAATTATGTAGATAATTATATTAATTATAGAATACAAGAAGCTGTTGCTAAATACAGTTCTAATAAAGAGTTTGTAGATAGATATAAGAACGCTAGTCAAGAATCATTTAATGCTTTTATTGCAGAAATGGTACTTAACTATGAGATTCAATATAACAATCTTAATGATATGTTCTTTGGAGATGAAGCATATTATAAAGATTCTCGTGATACAATTAAACGTAATAAAGAATATCAAGCCGGAGGATTAGCTTATGCAGGTTATGACTTATACAATGTACAGAAGCATTTGGGAGATATAGTAATTTCTCCTAATAAGACTATTAGTGTAGATAGTAGTTTTAAATATATTACTCTTGAAGATGTTCAAAGCAAAGGTGGAGTTATTGAAGATTTAAAGAAACAATTAAAGATAGCTAAAGTATCTAAAGAGACAGAAGCATTTGTACTTAAACAGTTTGCTAAAGATAAATCAGAAGTAACTGATGCTCAATCGTTCATAACCTTAGACGAATTTGTTCGTAGAATGTATCTACGTGGCGAATATGATAATTATAAAGACTTAATTGAAGCTCTTTATGATGAAAGTAAACCTATTGATAATGTTAAGTTAGGAGAATTATCTAAGAAAATACAAGTTCAAAAGAACTTCTATTATGACTTAGAAATAGATAATGATGCTAAATTAGCTAATCCTATTCAGATTAAAAATGCTGAATTTGTACTTATACCTAGATTTTTAGGTAATAGTGAACTTGGCTTACTTGCTAAATATATGACCGATAATAATATTGGTCAGGTTAACTTTACTACTACTGAAAAAGCTACTACTAATAGAGTATTAGAGTTTTGGGATGCTCATGGAAAATTCCCCTCTAAAGAAATGTTGAAACAGTTTAACTTGGATATTCAAACTAAGTATAAAACTGGTTGGTATTCTAATCTATATACACAGCAAGATATTCCACAACACATGGACGGTGAGAATAAAGCTGGATTGCAGATAGTTAAGAAACTAATTGATAATATAGGTAATACTCCTGAAGGACAATCTCTTATTAAAGACTTCTTTGATAACTTTACAGCTAATATTCAAGATAGTTTCAAAGATGCTGCTTCTCGTATTGGAGTTAGTATTGATGCTAAAGGAAACGTAGTATATGAAGATGGTAAAGCTAAGATTGATAATAATCAATTTATAGCATTAATCAAAGATGAGCTAACTCGTAGAGGATTAGATAGTAATTATCGTAAATATGCTGAAATTAATCCTGAAACTGGTATGCCTTATATGCCAGCATGGACTAATCTAGTTCGTAGTAAGATAGAGAATATTGTAAATAGTATATTTACTAATCGTATTACTCGACAAGTACTTCCGGGATTTCATGCTAGTCAAGTATCAGATGTTGGTATGACAGCTTTATCTAGTCGTACAGATTTAAGAGATTTGATGCAATCAAAAGTAGAAGAAAAGCATGGGTATAGTCTAGGACGTAAACTTACTTATCATAAAGACGGAAGTCAAATAGTAGAAATACTATTACCTAAATGGATGGTTAAGGCTTATAATACTTATGACAATGAAGGCAATCTTATACACGAAGTAACTATTGAAGATTTGCAAGCTGCTGGATTAGATACTATGATTGGTTATCGTATTCCAACAGAAGGTAAACAATCTATTGCTGTTATGAAAGTAGTAGGTTTGTTAGACGAATCTCAAGGTTCTACTATTGTTGTTCCTGATGAATGGGTATTACAAACTGGTGCTGACTTCGATATTGATAGTATCTACGGTATTTATCATACTGCTTATTTTGATAAAAATGGTAAACCTCATAAAGTCAAATATATAGAAGGAGAAGACGAAGTATCTACTTATCGTAGATATATTGGTTATATAAATTCTTTAATAGATAAAGAAACTCGTAAAGCTACTAGTTCTGAATTTACTAAAGAAGAATTTAAAGAAGCTCGTAAAGCTGCAAGAGAAACTGTTCTTAAAGCTAATGAAGAATATGATAAATTCTTAACTGACCAAGTTAGAGATTTAATAGCTGAAACAGACAAAACATGGATATTACTTCCAAGAGAAGTAAAAGATAATCTTACTGTTACTTTTAAATCAAAAGAATTAAAGTTTGGCGAAAGAGTAGATGCTATTGTTAGTAAAATGAGCTTCTATGAGAATGAATATAAAGATAATAATAGTGTTGCTAAGTTTGCACAACAGTATCGTAATATTCAATCTATTATTAATGAGCAAAGAGAATTTTATCAAAATATAAAAGATAATGCTGAACAATTAGCTATTGATTATGCTGATGAAACTCGTAGAGCTAGATTAGAACAAACTATTCAAGCAAGAGCCGAAATAGTAGGTGCTATGTCTCTTGAAGAATTTAGTCAACTAACAATAGCTCAACAGAATACTCGTGATGCTCGTAACAATAAGATAGTAGATACATTTATTAATATAATGAATCTACCAGTATCTATTGGTGAGAACTTATCGTCTAGTAACTTTGAAGATATTAAAGCTGCAAAGAGCAATATCTTTGAAGGTTTATCAGAGACTTATCGTAATATTAATTCAGTAATTGCTCAAAATTGGTATCGTGATGCTAATATGTCCGGTGCACGTCTTAAAGCTATTTCTGTTAATCGTGACAACTTTGCCTCTATTGGTAATAAAGCTAAGACTATTATTGACGGTGCTCATGGTGGTTTTAGGTTTGTATATACATATAATACAGAGAAAGAAGCCAAAGACGCTCGAGCAAAATTAAGAAAACGTTTTAGAGACGTAACTAGAAGTGGAAAAGAAGTAATGGTAGACCATAATCAATTAGGTTGGAGTTACGATAATCTTAATATAGATAATCGTTTAATTACTCCTTACTCTTCTGAAACTACTGCACTTATTCTTGACGGTGTAAAAGAAGGTGGTGTACCTAATGTTGATTTATATACTTTCGATGTATATAAGTCTATTGTTGATTGTGGTGCAAACTATGAAACTTCTATCTTATTCGTTAATCAACCTGTAATAACCGAACTTATTACTAGACAAAATGCTAACGATAATGTATTCGGTGAAACTGGATTTAATCCTCTTATAGGATTGAGACGAGATATGTATATAAGATTAGCTAAATCTCTCGGTATTCCTGCAAACAGTATTACTAAAAGAACTCGTCTTAAAGATATTAAGTCAATGCTTGAAGCTAAAGGAATAAGTATTAACGAAGATGAACTTCTTGAAAAAGGAATACGAGTAACAGAATTAAGAGAACATCTTAAAGATAATGTAGAAAATATAGATTCTACTAATGCTGATAATCTTATATATCAAATTAAAGCATTAAGAGCATTTGAATATTTCAAAGAGATAGGTGACCAAATCAATGCTAATATGATGGTTATTACTAGTGATAAGTTTGGTGCTGGTAAATCTGCTAATGAAATTGACAATGTAATTAATCGTATTACAGATATTAAAAAAAGTAATATTACTCGTACTAAGAAAGGTAATCCTGTTCTTAAAGCTGTTACAGAAGAAGGTAATAAATATCTTATAGATGCTATTTATCCTAAGATTAGTTTCAATACTATTAACGATATTAATCAAGATGATTCAGAATCAGCATATCCTTCTTTGTATTATCAGTTGAAGTATAGTTGTATAGCTACTGAAAAGATTATTCGTGATAGTGAGATATTTAAAACTCAAACTCCACAATTCCGTGAGTTAGTTAATAAGTTCGATATTCGTAATCTACAAACTATTCAACAGTTAGAGAGTTTCATAATTAATATGAGTCAAGCACAATCTAATTTTGTTAATACTAATAGATTTATAACTAGAAGCGATAATGAGTTTATTCCTAGTTATAATTTGAATCTTATTAGTAGTCAACAGAATGCTCGTGCTAGATTATATGGTTATACTGATATAGTAGGTAGCTTCAATATGTCCGATATGTCTGAAAAGAATATAGAAGCGTTTATGAAGTTGTCTCCTGCAAATAAAGTAGTATTGATTCAAAGATATACTTCGGATGATAATCTATTTAAAAATCTAAATGTGGAGTATAAAGGTCGTCGTAATAGTTATGATAGAATATCTATTATAGATAGTACTATATCTACTGAATCTCAATATCAGATGTTTCGTAATGCTTGGCATAGTAATAATCCTTTCGTTAAACTTACAGCTATGGACTTAATAAGATATTCTATGGTAGTAGAAGGTTATAAGTTTAAAGGCGGAACAGTTAGTAAGATTATTCCTGTTGAGCTTTTATATGGACAGGATACTGGTATTGATTCTGATAATGGAGTTTCAACAGCTACTAATATTATTAATGATTCAGACAAAGCTATTAATAGTATGATTCAATACGGTAGTGAAACAGGAACTTATGAAAGACTTAGTAATGATGATAATGCAATAGAAAAATTACGTGACTTATTCTTTAGAACTAATCCTAATAATCCTGATGTACTTACATTTGAGAATAAGAAGTATAAGGAATCTAATAAAATAGTATTCAATAGACTTGGTGTAGGTGTGCTTAGTTTTAAAGAAGCACAAGAACGTAAAATGATTACTGGTAGTGAAAATAATCGTAAATATCGTCATTATGCTAAAACTAATGATAATAATAAAGTTCTACGTTTATATAAGCTAGTATATGATAATGATGTTGTATATATGCTTCCTACTAATCAATTAGAACAGAATGAAATTGGAGAAGTTAGTATTAATCCTGATAATAATAGAATGTTTCTTCCATTAGATATATTAGAAGAAGTTTCTATTAATCAGTATGACCCTGCATTTATTAGTTCTATTAATATAGCTATGAACTCTGATATTCGTAAGTTTGTAGTTCTTCCTAAAGCATTTGAAGCTGGTGCTAATTTATTAATAGAAGAAGCGTTTCCTAATAGTACTGTCTTGGCTTCCCCCATAAAGGAGCAACGTATTGATACTTCTCGTAGATACATTATTGCTTCTACTGATAATCAAGTTATACTCGATACTATCGAATCTCTTGAAGCAGCAGGTATTACTAATTATATTGTTGCTGCTCCTAATATGAATTATGGTAACATTCGTAAACTTATTAATGACCATAATAACGCTGATATTGCAGCTAAGAGATTACAATTAGCTATGACTAAATTAGAAGCTAATGAAGTTCAACTTAGAAAGAAGAAATCAGATAATTCTGAATCTCCTTATTATGCACAACTTAAAGCTAGCATTAATCAAACTATTGAAGATGTTAATGTTAATGGTATTGGTTTTGTTCCTGTTCTCCAAACTGTTGTAGATAATACAGGTTTTAGAGCTGGCGGATATTTTAGATACGAAAAAGAAGGTAATGTTTATATTGTTACTAACTTAGGTCGTGTAACTACTAAATCTGTTAGTCTTACTCCTGACTATATGTATAGTAAGAAAGTAACTATTAATAGTGTTAGTCAATTACAATTCCCTAGACGTAATGCCATTACTCAAGTAGTTAAAGAAAATGCTAGATTAGATAAATTTGCTAATAATAACATTATTCGTGTTCAGACAGAAAATAATTTTATTAATGAAGATGTACTTGAATCTGCATTGATAGATAATGATAAAGAGATAAATGATTATATATCTCGTGTTATTGAAAGTGTTGAACGTAGTAATGCTAATGTAGAAGAAGCTGCATTAAACGATGCTTTCCGTTCATTTACAGCTATTGATTTACGTTCTAATACAGCTACTAAGTTAAATGATAACTTACGTGAACAAGCATTGAAGATTATCAATGGTTATACTAATAGACGTATTGATGATTTCTTATTTGATATACATAACTTCTTTACTACTTATGTTACTAATCCTGACGGAACTTATAAGTTAGATGAAAATGGTAACAAGATAGTTCGAGAGAAATGGAGTATAACTAATAAGAAGTTATTCGACCGTATGTTAGAAGATGAAACATTACGTACTCGTTATGAAATGTTCCTAGATGATATTAATAGATTTGTAGAAGACTATTCTATTATTGAAGCTATTCAACCTTATAATATTGATGAGGCTTATACTGTAAGTGAAACAGAAGAAGAAATCGAAGGTTTGCGTAGAACTAATGATATGCTTAAACAGATTAAGGATAAGTTCAAACGTATCAAAGACTTAGATAATGTAGTTAAACGTAGTACTAAGATGTACTTCGATAGTTACATTACTAGTCTTTCTAGTGACCCTCGTGTACAATCTAATATGCTTAGTATTACAGAAGCATTTGAAGATGAAAACTTCTTCCAGTTTTGGTTAGCTGATAGTCAAGAGACACATATACCAATAGTTCAAATAGTTCTTAAACAAATGATGAATCAGTTAAGAACTAGTGAAATAGAAGCTAGAGACAAAAAGATAGCGTTTACTTCGGCAATATCGACTATCATTGAGGACGCGAAAAACAACGGTATAGACGTGTCTCTGAACGATATTTTGGACGAAAATGGCAATCTTTTGCTGCCGTATAATGAAACGTTCACTGAAAAATTAAGGTCGCTAAAAGAGGCTGTAAAACTGGCACAAATCGAAGACCCGAACGGTCGAGACGGTTTAATATATAAGAAAGCTAAAGATGAGTTAGAGAAGTTCTTAATAGATAATGTAGAACGTGAATACGTTAAAGAGATGTATCAAGAGTACTATAATGCAAACCAGTTACTTAATAAATACCCTGAAACTTATGTTAAGTTAATGAAGCTATTGCATGAAGAAGGAGATATATTAAGTACAATGATTGACAATGATTATAGTACTCTTACTGTTCAAAATGAAAGACGTCTTAACGAGATTCAAAGTGAACTTACTGAAATGCGTGCTGTTATTGATGTTGACGGTAATTATAAAGAGAATTATTATGAAGCTAATGCAGTTAATAATTATCTATTGTCTCGTCGTCAACTTAATAATAAGTATAAAGAGAACAGACCTAAGGATGCTTTTACTATTCGTTATAAACAAGCTATTGAAGGACTTCAATACCCTGAAACATCTGAAACTTATCGAGAATCAGCTGAATGGCTTAAAGCTAATACTGACTATAAGTTAAAAGGTGAGTTCTTAGATGAGTTAAAGAAGGCTTATATGGATACTCGTGCTGGCAATCCTTTCGATAGTTTTGTTCGTACTATGGCATACGGTAAGTATGATGAAACAGGTGTTATTGACGGCACCAAGTTTACAGAAGTGCAAATAGCTAACTTAAAGAAACATCAAGAGCAAATGTTTGCAGCATCTGTTGGTAGAGTTAAGCCAAATGAAGAACAAGCTCAAAAATGGTTAGATGAGCATATAAGCTATATCAATACTGTATACTACGAAGCTATGTATGTGGCTATGAACAAAATGGGTAAAGTAGTATTTGATAAATGGTATAACGAGAATCATGTGCTTAATCCTATTACTAAAGAATACGAACCATTAGCTATTTGGAGACAAATGATAGTTAAGGACGAAGCTAATAATATGGAATATAGTCCTAAATATAAATGGTTAGAAACTAAAGTTAAAGACAAGTACAAGAATCCTAACTATGATGAAGTTAAGTTACAACCTTCTACTAATAAATATCGCAATGATAAATATTATGGAATGAATAACTATCAACAACAACTATACAATGAAGTAGATAATCTACTTAATAGTCTTGTTAAAGATAAACGTAGTCGTGCTTATATTAATCGTGGTTATTTACCTAATCAAGCTATTGAACAACCTCATCAAGGTTTTACTGATTATTGGCAAGACTTTAAACGCAGTCATGGTTGGTATGATACTCCTAATAAATCTGATATAGAGCTTAATCTATATAAGAGATTTAGTAATGCTCCTATGTTACATAGTTTATCAGAGATTAAACTTCTTCCTATTCGTGAGAAACAAGAAGGTGAAACTATTGATGAATATCTAGCTTATGTTCGTGAAACACAAACTAAGAATAATGAATTACGTAAGCAAAGGGCGCAGGAAAATGCAGAGCGTAATAATCCTAATGTTCTTGAAAGACTTAATTCATTTATTGATAGTATGTATAACTTTAATACTCGTAATGATATAGCTAGATTAGCTAAAATTACTAGTAAT
>ERZ827150.203-NODE-203-length-93518-cov-56.523886_pt1 | contig 93518 bp, 76 predicted proteins | sample MGYA00519779_ERZ827150 | MGnify/ENA primary metagenome ERZ827150 (study PRJEB31778, sample SAMEA3449267) | human gut metagenome | biome: human gut; feature: human-associated habitat; material: faeces | place: United Kingdom | collected 2010/2012 ...
GCAGGCAAATTCTTCATTCTTCATTCTTCGTTCTTCATTACGAAGGCAAAGATAAGGGGACTTTTCTGTCCCGCCAAATAAAATAGGTCGCCGAGTAGTGAAAATGTGTTAACAGAAGTGGTAGATTGTGTTAATAAAAATAATACGTTGATTTACAGTGTGTAAGACGATGTTTTCGCGCGAGGAAAGCATTGTTTTGGGTGGAGCGGCCTGATTTCTTCTTGGGTTTGCATTTGGGAAGGTTGCCTGGAAATGGATTTGAGGTAAACTGTTATCTGTAATTCGTAAGCGGACTTCCGAAAGCGGGCGATGGACAGCGTGCTATTACAATTACAGATTACAGTAAGCTAAAATTCAACGGGAGAAAGTATGTACGGAATTTTATATTATATATATAAATATATATATAATATAATCTGTTTAGGGGACACGCACTTTTCCGTTTTTGGGTAACTGTAATCTGTAATTGTAATAGACCTCAAAAAAGTATTGTTAAAATCGGCATCATGCTTTGCCGGTTTGAATGGAATCTGTATATTTGTTGAAAAATCGAATAACACCAACATAAAAAATAAATTGACAATCTAAAGCTATGAAACCCTATCTGCATTACCCATCCATCGTTTGTCGCCGATTTGCGCATGTCGACCACCTCGTCGGTAACAGTAAGTTGTGGAACGAGGTGTATTCCATCTTCAGCAGTTTGAAGAAGGAGCACAAGCTGTCTGTCTCTGCCATAGATGTGCTGAATGAAGTGTACCTGCAGAGCATGCGGGCTCTCCTGGTGAAGCATGCCGACGACGAGGACCTCTGGGAGGGGTATGTCTTCCGGAGCAGGTCCCTGAAGTCCGACTCTTCGGCCACCCAGCTATGCCTGTCGCTGGTCTATGCGGCGCTGTGCCTGATGAGGATCCCCATCGAGCAGGCCGTGGAGCACTTGCAGATACTGAGGGAGAGGCACCTGATGGACGAGCACGGGAAGCCTTCGCGATTTTTTCACAGCGTATTTGTCATCCTGTGGCAGAAGGAGAGGAAACGGTCGCTGCCTTGGTACCTGGGCTTCCTGAGGGCGCCCGACTGGGACCACGTGTTCAACCTGGCAAGTTTTGACGTGCCCGCTCCGCTGCCCATGCAGGCGCATCGGGTGTGTGCCGAGATGACGGCCGAGGACTGGATGCTGGCAACGGGCTGCTTCGACGGCGCGTACGTCAGGGAGGTCGTCTTCCGCTGGCCCACAAAGGACGAGCGGCTGCAGGTGCTGGACAGCATCGAGAAGGCCTGCTACAGCCTGAAGGATAAGGAGTGTCCGCCCGGCATGCTTCCGGCGGGTGAGGCCGGAAAGCAGCAGGCGGTGTCCGAAGACTTCGACCTCATCCGGACGGAGATAGAGGCTGCCGTGGAGATGGAGGCCGAGACGAGGCTGCTGTCTGCCTTGATAGACAGGGCGGTGGAGCTGTTCAGCAAAGCGGGGCTGGTGGCGCTCCTTGCCTGCCTGACGACCATGAAGCACTCGGAATGCGTCAAGGAGCATGTGGAGCGGGTAGACAGGGCCATCAAGAAGCCCGACGACCAGGCGCCCCGCACGCAGTACAACTACTACGCCGGCGCCAACCACATCAGCGGAAGCCAGTTCAAGGGTGTCAGCATCGGTGCTGTGCCCGACAATCTAACTTTACCCCAAGAATGACATGGAAGATAACAAGCAACAACAGACGGTAGTGAAGAACTTCTACGGCGGCATCTACTTCGACCGCTGCCAGATGACAGACATCAAGTTCCAGACCATCGTGCAGGGCGACATGCACGTGGAGGCGGAGGAGGCACACCCCATACAGGACGATGAAGAGACGACGGAAGCAGAGCAAGAAAATGCTGGCCTCAATAACCTCATTTTTTCCCCTTCGCTATTTGCCACAGCCGAGCGTCTTGGGCAGCTTCGCGATCTGATAGCTTCGGCATTGGAGCAACTGCAGGGGAAAAATGAACTCTTTTGGCTGCATGCTGCGTTGGACGATGCCGGAGTGATGAACTTTCAGACAAAAGATGTTGAATTCATCAGTCAGATGCAGGAATGGTTTCCTGATTCACCTTGGCTGAACTGTAGTGCAAGGAGCATAGCCAATGCCATTTCTACCGAACGGAACAAGTGGTTGCAAGAAGGAGAGAGGGTCAAGGTGACCAACTTGCGTGCTTCCCGCCAGCAGTTTGTCAAGATGATGCAGAATTCAGGTAAGATAGACCGATTTATCCACATTGCATGTGACGGCCTGTATAAGGGGGTGATGAAGCTGAAGGCGGAGTTTCGGAAGTGAAAGAACGAGCTTTTAGAAATCGCTCAGATCGCGTGTCGGCGTGTAGTGAGTGATGTCACTGACAGGGAACCGGGCCTTGTTCAGACTGATGGCGTCGGTGATGAAGTTATTGCAGTCTTCTTGTGTGTAGATGCCTTTGTTCAATGCAATGGCCAGGATGTCTAAGGTGCCGATGTATTCAATGCCGAATGCGTCACAATAGTCGGCTACATCCCTGAAATTGCTGCTGGCCACCACTTCATGCCCGAAACGGGCCATCGACATGCAGGCCCTTTCGCCTTCACCCAAGAGCGGGCTTTCTTTCTTCAGGCGGAAGAATTCCTTCTTGACATGGTCGTTCGTATAGGGAAAGCCTATGCGCGAAACTTTGCAGCGGGTCATCCAGGCGTCTACTTTGGCTTTGCGTTGGGGATCGGTAGGGTGCCAGGTGGCTTCTTTATACACATTGTCCACCACGTAGACGGCATGGGGAGCGAGAATCGTTGTCAGCGTGTCAATGCGACCAGTGGCAATGAAATGCGAAATGACGTCCGCGTCTACCAATATGACCTTATTCTTCGCCATCGCCCAGTTCATTTGAAAAGTCAAGGCCCATGTCGGCCAGTAATGAGAAATATTTTGCCTGCGAAATGAGTCCTGCATCATACAGGGCCCGTGCCTTCAGGTTGTAGTCTCCAACCAGCTCCGTCTGGCAAGTCGGTTCGTAGAGTCTGGTGCTGTAACCATATTCGATGGCCGATTTTCGGACATCTTTCTGGTAGCGGGCAAAAACCTCGTCGGTAATCCATCCCAAACCCTTCAGGCGCATGAGCAGTGCGCTGCGCGAGCATCCGAAGTTCTGCTCTATTTTCAGCAGGGTAGCAAGTGTGATTTTGTTCCTGCCTTGTTCTTTATCCGGCGTCAATTCCTTCAACCCCATTTCGGGTAACAGCAGGTAGGAGGCAAAAAGGTCGGCATTGTATTCTTCTGTTTCTTTTTTGTTGAACAACCCTGCATTGTTCTGCGATACGGTAAACTGTTCTTGATAAAGCAGGTGGTAGAGCTCATGGCAGGCGGTGAACCGTTGTTTGGCATAAGACTGGGCCGTATTGATCAGCATGAAGTATCGGCTGCCTCTGCCTGCTTGGCCAGCCTGGATACGGATGGCCATACCCGAAAAGTTGTCATCCAGCTTCCGAAACCAAGTCAGGATGTTCTTCTCTTTCAGAATCTGATGGATGCGTACAGGATCTTTCGTCGTGACGTGCATCTCTTCGCGCAGGCGCGTGGCCAGGCATTCCAATTCGTTTTTACTTCTCAAGCTCATTGCACATCTGGATATAGTTCTTGACAATCTTCTGGAATTGGGCTATCTGCTCCAGGTCGTTTATGGCTCCGTTTTTGCGGTATGCGCACGCTACGTTGGCCTGCATCAGTTCGGCATTTTCTTCCATCAGGTCGTATTCTTCCGCATTGTAGAGTGTTGCCAGTTTTTCAATCGCTTCCATAGGCACGACGGTGTCTCCACTTTCGTATTTGACATAAGCCGGTTGGCTGATACCTAAATATTGACTGATCTCTTGTTGGGAGTAGCCAAGGCGTTGGCGATAGCTGGCAAGGTTCTTGCCGATAATCTGATTGAGGGTCATGATAGTTATGTGTTACGTTTTCTGCTTGCAAAGATAATGTTTTTCAGTTATATTTTATACTGTTTGGCTCTATTTTTGATGAAAATATAACTTTGCCTTTGTTGTTTCTGCTATGGATTGCCTTCTCTTCCCATAACTGTCGGACAGTTTCATCGGATAGATCGGACAAAACATTACATAGTCATCGGATTGGTCGTACATAGGTTGATTATCAGATTGTTATATCGCAATTATTCATCTTCCTTGCTCTATCTTTGCCTCAGTCAAGACGGACAAACCATCCCCGTCGTGGCAGTATAATATGAAGCAATTAATGAAAGTCGTAGCGCAGGGCGAACCCTTCGCGGTGCAGAGCCAGAAGGCCGAAAACGGACAGGTGATGAAGTGCAACATCGTGTTGCAGGAGGTGGGCGGCAAGTACGAAGACACGTACGTGGCAGCCATGCTGGGGCAGCTGGCCTCGTGCAAATTCTATGCGGGCGAGCTGGTGTATGCCGTCCTCCGCTTCCAGACGCGCGAGTACAACGGGCAGATGTTTCAGGATATTCTGGCGGTGGAAATCGTGAAGATGAACGGTTAGCGGTGAACGGTTAGCGGTAAGCGGTGAACGGTAAGTATGCTAACCACTAACCGCTAACCACTAACCACTACGATACATTTTCAATTCTCAATTTTCAATTCTCAATTATCAAACCCTATTCACAACATTAAAACTTTTTGACACGACAATGAACGTAAGAATTCAACTCAGCGACGAAGCCTACAAGGCTTTGATGAACGGAAACGGACGCCTGGAGGGCAGTCTGGGATTGGTAAGCCCCACGGAGGGCAACTTCAACGCCTACCGCCGCAGCGCGTCGAAACCCGGAGGTAAGTACATCAAGCTGCCCCACGGCAGGGCCAGCGTGGGCGACAGCCACGTGCGCCTCACCCTGCGCATCGCCCTGGACGAGACGGACATCACGCCGGCGGACGTGCTCTTGGACGAGAGCCGCCAGGCGAGCGACTTTGTGGATCGGGTGTTTGATGCGGAATTTTAATTTTTAGAATTCAGGAGTTAAGGAGTTAAGCCAATAGTTTGGCTTACGAAATTATTAAACAATATTCATTGAAAGTATTGGCTTAACTCCTTAACTTCTTAACTCCTTAACTCCTGAATCCCTTAACTCCTTAATCCCTTAACTTCTTAACTCCTTAAAAATGAAATTCGGAATAAGCAATAACATCAAGAGCCGGGTGGTGCGCGAGTGCACCCCCGAGTTGTTCCACCAGGCCCTGCGTTCGGAGCTGGTGGCGGAGGTCTGCGCCGAGATAGCGGACGGACTGGAGCGGCTGCGTCGCGGCGAGCTCACGAAGGAAGAGTATGACACACTGAAAGCGGGGCTGAAGAAGCGGCTGCCCATCTTCACGCCGCACGCCACCTTCCGCAACGGGCGGCGGCTGAACGCCGACGCTGTGCCCAGCGGCCTGTCGATGTACGACGTGGACCACCTGCCCAATCCCCGCGGCTACTGGGAGCAGAAGCGGCAGGAGCTGGAGGCCAGGGGCGTGATGCGCTACGTGGTGCTGGCCCACATCACGCCCAGCACGGAGGGGCTGCGGCTGTTCTTCATCATCCCCGCAGGGATGGACCTGGCCGAGGCGCAGCGGTGGATGTCCCAGCAGATGGGCGATGCGAATTATGATGCCAGTGTGAAGGATTATGCCCGTTCGTCGTTCGTGGTGCCGGAGGGGTATGTGCTCTACCTCGACGAGGAGAGACTTTTTAATGAAGAATTAAGAATGAAGAATGAAGAATTGGCTGCCGCCTCCAACCCCTCCGTAGGGACGCACCATGGTGCGTCCGATGCCGCCGCCAATGCCGCTGCCGATGATGCCGCCAATACGCCCCAAGCGGACGCACCGTGGTGCGTCCCTACATTTAAGGGCATCCCCTATTCGGAAATTATTCAACAATGGTTCCGTCTGGCAGGGGGCGAACCCATGCAGGGCGAGCGCAACGACAAGCTCCACCGACTGGCCTCGCACCTGCGCTACATTGCGGACAACGACGAGGCGCTGCTCCTGCAAGTGATGCCCCGCTACGGCCTTTCCGAAGAGGAGATGCGGGGGCTGATACACTCCGCCTGCTCGGCGAAATGGTACTCGATGCCGCGGATGCTGAAAGAGGCACTGAATAATGGAGAATTGAAAATTGAGAATGGAGAATGGCCTGCGGATGACGAGGATAATAATTCTCAATTATCCATTCTCAATTCTCCATTACCCAAGCGCTTGCCTGCCCTGATAAAGCTCCTTGTGAGCCGCACGCCCGATGTCTACAAGGCAGCCGTAGCGCATGCCGTCTTCCCCTCGCTGGGCGCACACCTGCATCGCGTAAGGTTTAAATACATTGACAATGTGGAGCACGAAGCCACCTTGATGAACGTCCTCATGGCCGGCACGGGCGCGGGCAAGGACTGCATTTCCGAACCCATCAACCGCATCATGGCCGACATCCGCCGCCGCGATGAGGACAACCTCCGCCGCGAGCGCGAGTGGAAGAACGAGGTCACCTCGAAAGGAGCCAACAAGGACAAGCGCCAGCGCCCCGAAGGACTTATCATTCAGGAGATTGACGCCGACATGACCAACCCCGCCTTCGTGATGCGCATGGCCGAGGCCGACGGGCACTTCCTCTACACGAAGCTGAACGAAATCGACCAATTCGACGCACTGAAGGGCACAGGGCGTGCAGGGCAGCAATTCCAAATCATGTGCCTGGCCTTCGACCCCGGCAACCGCTACGGACAGACGCGTGTGGGCGTGCAGAGCGTGACGGAGAAGGTGACCATCCGCTTCAACTGGAACGCCGCCACGACCATTCAGAAGGGACGGCGTTACTTCTCAAAAGTCTTGACAGACGGCCCCATCTCGCGTATCAACTTCTGCACCATCCCCGAGCGCGAAATCGGCGCGGACATGCCCGTCTATGGCACCTACGACGCTGCCTTCGACGAGGAGCTCCGCCCCTACATCGAGAACCTTGTGAAGGCGCAAGGCTTGATTGACTGCCCGCAGGCCTACAAACTGGCCAAGACGTTGAAGGAGGAATGTGCCGACTTCGCCCGCCTTTCGCAGAGCCGGGTGTACGAAAACCTCTCCTTCCGCGCCAATGTCATCGCCTGGCTGAAGGCGTGCGTGCTCTTCGTGGCCAACGGCTGCCGTTGGGACAAGACGTTCGAGGACTTCATCCGCTGGTCGCTCCGCTACGACCTGGCTTGCAAAATGGAGTTCTTCGGCGACGCCATCAAGGAGGCGCAGGCGGCTGCCCCACACAAGCAGAAGGGCCCGCGCAACCTGCTGGAGCTGCTGCCCGACAACTTCTCTTATAGGGAGGCCGTGGAGGTGCGTCTGCAGGCGGGGATGGACGAGAAGGGTACGCAGAACATGCTCAACCAGTGGGGATACAGAAACTATATTGCGAGAATTACGAATTACAATTACAGTAAGCTAAAATTCAGAAACGATGGAACTGACACTGACAAGAACTACTAAAAGGAAAGGCTGCACACTGGGCGTGCTGGCCGTGGACGGAAAGGAAATGTGCGACACGATGGAACCCACGTGGCGCGACCTGAAGAAGGAACGCAAGGTGAAGGGCTGCACGGCCATCCCCGAAGGACGCTATCCCGTGGTGATCACCCTCAGCCCCAAGTTCGGCAAGTGGCTGCCCCTGCTGCTGAACGTGCCCTTCTTTGAGGGTATCCGCATCCATGCGGGCAACCTGCCCACGGACACGGAAGGCTGCATCCTTGTGGGCGAATACAACGAGGAGACGCGCCAGCTGGAGTGCTCCACGCTTTACGTCCGCCTGCTGAAGCAGCTCATCGTGGAGGCGAAAGACAAGGGCGAAGGGGTGTGGATCACCGTCCGATGACGGGCCTTCACTCTCCGCAGGACACCACGACCTTCACCGGCCGATGGTCGGACTCGATGGGGGCGTCGAACACCTCGGCATGGGTGCAGACCGCCTTCGGGGAGTCCTGGCGGAGGAGGGCGATGTAGTCGATGGTGGTCTCGGGCGCGTCGGCGGGGAAGGTGTGCGCGTCGGGGGCGGTGAGGATGTCGAAGTGCTTCTTCATCTCCGAGAGGAAGGGGGAGCGGGGCGTGTCGTTCCAGTCGCCCGCCAGGAAGACAGGCTTCTGATAGCCCTTCAGGGCGCCGACGATGACGGCCACGGAGGCCAGGCGGTCTTTCTCCGTGAGCGAGAGGTGCGTGCAGGCATAGACGTAGTGGGGAAATTCGACCACCAGCAGCGCGCGCCTCTCTTCTTCGCCCGGCAGGGGGAAGCGCTTCACGTCCACAGGCTGCTCGGAGCACAGCATGCCGATGCCGTAGGTGCCGCCGTTGTAGTCGATGGCGGGCGCATAGACGGGGTACATGCCCGTACGCCTGCCCAGCTCCTGAAGCACGAAGAGACCGTGGCTGCGCTGCGTGGCGCTGTCTGCCTCCTGGATGGCGACGGCGTCTGCGCCAAACTTCCTGATGACCTCGGCAATGCGGTCGTAGGACACCTGGCCGTCCAGGCCTTTGGCGTTTCGGATGTTGTAACTGGCCAGCGTCCATTCGCTGGAGGAGGAGGCTTTCTTCCCCTGTCCGCAACCGGCCAGGCAAGGGAGCAGGGACAGCAGAAACACAATTCCAATAAAGGTACTTAACTGTTTCATATTCAATCGGAATTAAGCATTTTGTTCAGGCTATCCCATGACGCCGGTAGCCAGTTCGTGCTCCAGATAGGCGTAAACGTAGTTGGGACTTTGAAAATAGAGCCCGGTCTTGGGGTTGGACAACTTGGCGTAGGTATCCGAGGTGTAGAGCGTATCTACCGCATCGACGAAGGTCATGCCCCGTTTCTCGACCAACAGTCGGATGAGGTCGGCCGCTACGTGTTCTATCATATAGTCAATGTCTGTCATACTTTCTTGAGTTTGGAGATGGCAAGTTCTTCCGCCTGTACAGGGTCGTCGGACAAATCATGGGCAGTTTTATCTATTGCATGACAAATGTAGTGAAAGATGGGCGGATAAAAAACAAAATCGTCGGATTTTTTGCAGGAGACCATCCTGCATCATAAAAAACACCACCGATTACACAGATGGACACAGATTCCTTTTTCAGACGACGGAGGGATAATCTGTGAAAATCCGAGTAATCGGTGGTGAAAAAAGGGGAACGTCCGCCTTTAGAACTGGAAGTAGTTCTTGGCGTTGTTGTAGCAGATGTCCTCAATCATCTGGTTGATGCGGCCCATTTCGCTGGCGGGCAGTTCGCCGTTCTCCACGTCGCGGCCTACGAGGTTGCACAGCGTGCGGCGGAAGTATTCGTGGCGCGGGTAGGAGAGGAACGAGCGCGAGTCGGTCAGCATACCTACGAAGCGGCTCAGCAGACCCAGCAGCGACAGGGCGTTCATCTGCTTCTCCATGCCGTCCTTCTGGTCGAGGAACCACCAGCCCGAACCAAACTGGATCTTGCCCGGCAGGGTGCCGTCCTGGAAGTTGCCCAGCATGGTGGCAATCACCTCGTTGGCGCAGGGGTTGAGGTTATAGAGAATGGTCTTGGTGAGCTTGCCCTCGGTGTTCAGGCGGTCGAGGAACTTGGCCATCTGCTTGGCGGTGGTGAACTCGCCGATGGAGTCGAAGCCCGTGTCGGGGCCCAGGAGCTTGAACATCTTGGTGTTGTTGTTGCGGATGGCGCCGTAGTGGTACTGCTGTGCCCAGCCAGTCTCCCAATCCATCTCGGCGAAGATGACCAGCATGGCCGACTTGAACTTCAGGATTTCTTCGTGCGTCAGCTCCTTGCCGCCGTACACCTTGTTGAAGATGGCCTTGATCTCGGCCTCGGTATAGTCTTCGGCATAGAACTCCTCGATGCCGTGGTCGGACAGGCGGCAGCCTTGCTGGGCGAAGAACTCATGGCGGCGGCGCAGGGCGGCAATCATGTCGTCGAAGGTGGAGATGGCAACGCCGCTCACCTCGGCCAGCTTCTCGACGTAGGCGCGGAAGTCGGCCGGCACTTCGACGGCCATGGCCTTGTCGGGGCGCCAGGTGGGGAGCATCTTGATTTCGAAGCCGCTCTGGCGCGTCTGGATGTGGTATTCGAGCGAGTCAACGGGGTCGTCCGTGGTGCAGACGGTCTCCACATGGTAGCGACGCATCATGCCGCGGGCAGAGTATTCGGGCTGCTGGAGCTTCTCGTTGCACTCGTCGTAGATTTCGCGGGCAGTCTGGGGATTGAGCACCTTGTTGATGCCGAAGGCAGTCTTCAACTCCAGGTGGGTCCAGTGGTACAGCGGGTTGCGCATGGTATAGGGGACGGTCTCGGCCCATTTCTCGAACTTCTCCCAGTCGGTGGTGTCCTTGCCCGTGCAGTAGCGTTCGTCCACGCCGTTGGTGCGCATGGCACGCCACTTGTAGTGGTCGCCTCCGAGCCAGATTTCGGTCAGTGACTTGAACTGGTAGTCGTCGGCCACCATCTTGGGGATGAGGTGGCAGTGGTAGTCGATAATCGGCATCTTGGCCGCATGTTCGTGGTAGAGCTTCTGCGCAGTTTCGGTCTGCAACAGGAAGTTTTCATCCATAAAATTTTTCATAACGTATGTGTTTTAAGTATCTAAAAATGTTACTTTCTTTCCATATACCTATATAGCACTGATTGTAAAGCGAATAGAGGCTGATTGCGATTTTACTTTTATTAACCGTTATCGAACACAAAAGTAGATATTTTACTTGGAGAAACAAAATATTTCGTATCTTTGCGACGAATATTTATAATATTTAAGTTTTGGGCAAAGCGCCTTTCATTCCTACTAAAAAGCGAAGCATAGATGGGAAACAAGAACTATACCATAAAAGACATCGCCCGCATGGCAGGCGTATCGGCCGGAACGGTGGACCGCGTGCTGCACAATCGCGGCGACGTGTCGGCATCCAGCCTGGAAAAAGTGCGCAAGGTGCTCGATGAAATCAACTACCAGCCCAACATGTTTGCCATCGGTCTGGCGGCCAAGAAGCGGTATAGCATTGTCTGCATCATACCTTATTATATGGCGTACGATTACTGGTATGCCGTGGCAGGAGGCATCGACCGGGCCGCGCAGGAACTGGCGCCCTACAACGTGACGGTGAACTACATTCATTACCTGCACGCCGACGAGGATTCCTACAGGCAGGCCTGCACGCAGGTGCTCGGCGAGGAATGCGACGCCGTGCTGCTGGCGCCCAACTTCCGCGAAGAAACCCTGAAGCTTACGTCCGCACTGGAGCGGAAAGGCACGCCCTATGCCTTCATCGACTTCAACGTCGAACAGACGAACGCCCTGTGCTACATCGGACAGGACTCGCGCATGAGCGGATACATCGCCGCCAAGATACTGATGCGACACTTCAGGGAAGGGCAGGAGGTGGCCCTCTTCCTGAACAACCAGAAGCAGAGCCCTGCCGAGATACAGATGCAGCGCAGGCTGGAGGGCTTCATGCAATACCTGACAGAAAACCACGTGGGGCTTGCCGTCCACGACGTGGTGCTCGACAAGCAGGACGCCGACGCCAACCGACGCACGCTGGACCGCTTCTTCGACGAGTGTCCGCAGGCCGTGCTGGGCGTGGTGTTCAACTCGCGCGTCTATCAGGTGGCCGACTACCTGCACGCCACTGGCCGCCGCATGGAGAACCTGCTGGGCTACGACCTGCTGAAGAGGAACGTGGAGCGGCTGAAGACAGGCGAGGTGGACTACCTGATAGGACAACGACCCGCCATGCAGGGGTATTGCGGGGTGAAGGCCCTGTGCAGCCACATCGCCTTCAAGCGGCCCGTCAACCCCATACAGTACATGCCCATCGACGTGCTGATCAAGGAAAACATCGACTATTACTTTGAATTTGAATAACTGCATAACCAACAAAATTTAAACGATTTTCAATATGAAAGCATTGAACAAGCTGACGGCTCCCAAGTCCGTGGCACCCGAAAGAATCATCCAGTTCGGCGAAGGCAACTTCCTCCGCGCGTTTGTGGACTGGATTGTCTACAACATGAATCAGAAGACCGACTTCAACAGCAGCGTCGTCGTGGTACAGCCCATCGAGAAAGGCATGGTGGAATGGCTCAACGGCCAGGACTGCCTCTATCACGTCAACCTGCAGGGACGCCTCGAGGGCAAGGCCGTGAACACGCTGACGCGCATCGACTGCATCAGCCGCGCCCTGAACCCCTATACGCAGAACGCCGCCTTTATGGCCCTGGCCGACCAGCCTGAAATCCGCTTCGTCATCTCAAACACTACCGAGGCTGGCATCGCCTTCGACCCCGCCTGCAAGCTCACTGACGCGCCCGCCGCTTCCTATCCCGGCAAGCTGACGCAGCTGCTATACCGCCGCTTCAAGACCTTCAAGGGCGACAAGACGAAGGGACTCATCATCATGCCCTGCGAGTTGATCTTCCTGAACGGACACCACCTGAAGGAGTGCATCTACCAGTACATCGAACTGTGGAAGGACGACTTCGGCGCCGACTACGAGAAGTTCAAGACATGGTTCACGAAGTACTGCTACGTGTGCGCCACGCTGGTGGACCGCATCGTGCCGGGCTTCCCCCGCAAGGAGATTGCGCAGATACAGAAGAAGATCTGCTACGCCGACAACCTTGTGGTGCAGGCCGAAATCTTCCACCTGTGGGTCATCGAGGCCGCCGAGAACCTCTCGCTGCGCCAACTGGCCGAAGAGTTCCCCGCCAACAAGGCAGGCCTGAACGTGCTCTTCGTGAAGTCCGAGGCTCCTTATCATGAAAGAAAAGTGACGTTGCTCAACGGCCCGCACACCGTCCTCTCGCCTGTGGCCTACTTGAGCGGCGTGAACATCGTGCGCGACGCCTGCAACCACCCCGTCATCGGCAAGTACATCCACAAGGTGCAGTTCGACGAGCTGATGCAGACCCTCAACCTGCCCATGGACGAACTGAAGAAGTTTGCCGCCGACGTGCTGGAGCGCTTCAACAACCCCTACGTGGACCATCAGGTGACGAGCATCATGCTGAACTCCTTCCCCAAGTTCCAGACGCGCGACCTGCCCGGCCTGAAGACCTACCTCGAGCGCAAGGGCGAATTGCCGAAGGGCCTCGTACTGGGCCTGGCCGCCATCATCACCTACTACAAGGGCGGCGTGCGTGCCGACGGCGCAGAGATTGTGCCCAACGACGCACCTGAAATCATGCAGCTGCTCAAGGACCTCTGGACAACGGGCGACACCCGCCGCGTGGCCGAAGGCGTACTGGCTGCCAAGGACCTCATCTGGGGCGAGCATGGCGACCTGAACACCATCCCTGGCCTGACCGACATGGTGACCGCCTTCCTCGACTCCATCCAGCAGAAAGGTATGCTCGAGACGGTGAAGAGCATCCTTTAACGGAGAAAAACCACACTTTTTTAGATTAATAGTTGCAATGAGAGTGCAGCGGGCGAGCCTTGCTGCACTCTCTCTTTTTTATACCCGAGTGTCCAAAAATTAGACACCACTGTCTAAAAATTAGACACTCCACTCGAAGCGGGAAAAGAGAAAGGCTTCCAAAATAAACAGTACAATCCAAGAGGGTGTGTCAAAATAGAAGTATCTGAAACTCTCCTCCTTTTGGAAGGAGGAGTACCCGATAGGGGGAGGTGGTAGGTAAACACATAACGCATTGATTGATAACCTTTCGCGAAAACCTACCGCCCCGCCCTTTGGGCACCCCTCCTTCCAGAAGGAGGGGAATTAAAATAGCCTCGCTTCATTTTGATACACTCTCTTTGAGTTACTTTTCTTGACATATATGTTGGTATGACGCTTTTGGCACGATTTCTGCATAGAGAAAGGTAGAAAACGACTAAACACGTTATACACATGAGACAAATACATTACGTCATCCAGACCCTGCTTAGAGGGAAGGGGAGCATTCCCTTCAAGGTCATCTCCCTCGGTCTGGGACTTGCCATGAGCATCCTGCTCTTTGCCCGCGTGGCCTACGAGCAAAGCTACGACACGTGCTTCCGCGACTACGACCGCATCTATCAGCGCCGGCTGCGTGCTGTGGAAGTCTGGCGCATCGCGAATGAGAATCCAATGCTGAGCATCAAGAGCGAATAAAACATAATTCAATGAAGAATGAAGAACTAAGAATGAAGAATTTGCCCTGCGGCATGAATTCTTCTTTCCTAAATCTTCATCTCTGATTCTTCATTCTTCATTTTTAATTCTTCATTTAATATTATGATGATCGAAATCAACAACCTTAGCAAAGTATTCCGCACGTCGGAAGTAGAAACCGTCGCATTGAACCAAGTGAACCTCCATGTAGACGAGGGCGAATTTGTAGCCATCATGGGCCCGTCGGGCTGTGGCAAATCCACCCTGCTGAACATCCTCGGCCTGCTGGACAACCCCACCTCGGGCAGCTACAAGCTGCTGGGGCAGGAGGTGGCCGACCTGCACGAGAAGGACCGCACCCGCGTCCGCAAGGGCAAGATAGGCTTCGTCTTCCAGAGCTTCAACCTGATAGACGAGCTGAACGTCTTCGAGAACGTGGAGCTGCCGCTGACCTATCTGGGCCTTCGGGCCGCCGAACGCAAGCAGCGTGTACACGACATCCTGAAGCGCATGGCCATCAGCCACCGCTCGCAGCACTTCCCCCAGCAGCTATCGGGCGGACAGCAGCAGCGTGTGGCCATCGCCCGTGCCGTGGTGACCAATCCCAAGCTCATCCTCGCCGACGAGCCCACAGGTAACCTCGACTCGAAGAACGGCGCCGAGGTCATCAAGCTGCTGAGCGAACTGAACGGCGAGGGCACCACCATCATCATGGTGACCCACTCGCAACACGACGCCTCCTTTGCCCATCGGACGGTGCATCTGTTTGATGGCAGTGTGGTGGCAAGCAACAGAAACCTGTAAAAGCCATGAGACACCTATACTACACCCTACAGACCCTTCTCCGCGGGCATGGAGGCACCGCGGAGAAAATCATCTCCCTCACGCTGGGATTGGCGATGGGCGTGCTGCTCTTCGCGCAGATAGCCTACGAGCTGAGCTTCGACCGCTTCTATCCGAACCCCGACACGCTCGTCATGCTGCGCATGAGAAACGTGACCAAGGGAGTGCCCGAACCCGGCTACAACTATAGTACCTACCGTCCTGCAGCAGCCGACCTCAGCGAGGCCTTCCCCGATCTGGTGGAGAGCGCCAGTCTGACTTCCAACTTATTTTGGGAACCTGCCTTCTACAAGGAGGACAAGAAGCTGGAGGACATCCAGATCCTCTTTGCCGACACGGCCTACTTCGCCACCACCGGCCTGACCCTGCTGCAGGGCGACCCCAAGGACTTAGGGGTGCAGGGCAACGCCTTCATCTCCGAAAGCATGGCCCGCCGGCTCTATGGCGACGAAAGCCCCATCGGCAAGGTGCTTTCCGTTGAGAAGCTGTTCGACGTCACCATCCGCGGCATCTATGCCGACGTGCCGCGCAACAGCATCATGCCCCACGACCTGCTGCTCTCCATGGCTGCCCTGGACTGGGCCTACGGGCGGGGCACGTGGAACATGAATAACCTCTACGGCGTGCTGTTCCGCCTGAAGCAGCCTGCCGACGTGGACGCGATGAACAGCCGCATCCAGCAGGCGGTGGAGCAATACACTGACCCACACCTGGGCGACGACGTGGTGACGGAGTACAGCGTCCTGCCCATCCACAAGGTTTACCGTTCTTATCCCGACAGCACGCGGCGACTGGTCATCCTCGGCGTGCTGGGCTTCTCCATCTTCTTCGTGTCCATCCTGAACTACGTGCTGCGTGCCGTGGCCGCCATGAGCCGGCGAGCCAAGCTGGTGGGCGTGCACAAGTGCAGCGGCGCCGACGGCTGGCACATCCTCTCGATGTTCCTCTGGGAGACGGGGCTGCTGGTGACGGCCTCCATCCTTTGCGGCGGCGTACTGTTGTGGCTGCTGCGCGAGCAGGTGGAAGAGCTGTTGGGCAGCCGCCTGACCGACCTCTTCACCTGGCAGACGCTCTATGTGCCGCTGGGCACGGTGCTGCTGCTCTTCCTCGTAGCGGGCGTGGTGCCAGGGCGCATCTATGCCCGCATCCCTGTGACGCAAGTGTTCCGCCGCTACACCGACGGCAAGCGTTCGTGGAAGCGGGGGTTGCTGACGGTGCAGTTCATCGGCGTGTCCTTCATCGGCGGCCTGCTGCTGACTACCGTGTGGCAGTATCACGACCTGATGACCCGCAGCGTGGGCTTCCATGCCGAAGGGCTGGCCGTGGGGACTGTGACGGGCGACATCCGACGGGCGCAGGGCGTGGCCGACGCCATCCGCCGCGAACCGTATGTGGAAGCCGTGGCGGGCAGTGGCTCCCATCTACTGGCCCACTTCAGCACCTATCGGCTGCTGGACAACCAGGGCAACTTCATCTGCCCCCTGCACTTCACTCAGATAGAGAAGGACTTTCCCCAGGTGACGGGCCTCCAGTTGCTGGAAGGCCATTGGCCGCAACATCGGGGCGAAGCCGTGGTGGGCCGCAAGACAGTGGAGACGCTGAAGTGGGGCGACACCGCCATTGGCCGCCAGCTGCCCATCGACCCTTCCTGGGCAGGATTGGAAGAGCCGGCCATCGTGACAGGTGTGGTGGAGAATGTGCGCAACATGGGCTTCTTTGCGAGCCAGACCTGCACCGCCTTCATCCTGAACGACCGTCTTCGCACCTTCAACGTCCGCCTGAAGGCCCCGCTGGACGAGAACCTGAAGAAGCTGAACGCCTTCGTCAAGTCCACTTATCCCGACCTGGCACTGGAGTTCACCACCTATCAGGACATCCGCCGCGAGCAGAACGCCAGCGTCTCCACCTTCCGCAACACCGTGTGGGTCACCACCGCCTGCATCATCCTCATCGTGCTGATGGGACTCATCGGCTACGTCAGCGACGAGACGCAGCGACGCAGCAAGGAGGTAGCCGTCCGCAAGGTGAACGGCGCCGAAGCCTCTGACATCCTGCGCCTGCTTTCGGTGGACATCCTCAAGATAGCCGTGCTGGCCGTCGCGGCAGGCATGGCCGTGGCGTGGTACGTCTCCGGCCAGTGGATGCAGCAGTTTGCCGACAGCCACCTGCTTTCGGTCGTGTGGTATGTCCTGCTGGCCCTTCTGCTGCTGGTGCTTGTCGTGGCGGTGGTGGTGCTGAAGGCATGGCGGATAGCCAATGAGAATCCCGTGCTGAGCATCAAGAGCGAGTAGCTTGTCGATGTTGACGGCCTCCCATGCGCTGATTGAATTTTGCCAATGAATCCTTTGTATGACAGTATATGAGACAGTTTTATTATACCCTATAAGCCCTGACCCATCAGGCCGGCGCAAATCTGATCAAGGTTGTTTCGCTGGCCTTGGGGCTGCTGGTGTCGGTGTTTCTCTTCGCGAGAATCGCTTTCGAACTGAGTTACGACAACTTCTACCACGAGGCCGACAGGCTCTATCAGGTGAAGACAGGCTGGCTGAAGGACGGCCTGCCGCAAGGGGAGGAGTCGGTCTACACCCTGATGCCCATCCCTGGCACGATAGCCGCCTTGTATCCGGATCGTGTAAAGGGAGGCACCGTCTGCTGCTCGCTCTTCGGTGACCGCTACCGCTTGGGCGAAAGGGAGGTACAGCTCGCCACCCTGATGGGCGATACCCTGTTCTTCTCCGTTCTGGGGCTGGACGTGCTGGAGGGAAATCCGCAGGACCTGGCTAACCCCGATGCGGTCTTCCTCTCCGAGGCGGGTGCCCGCCGCCTGTTCGGCGACGGGAGTCCCCTTGGCAAGACAGTGGGCTACAACATTCAGGGCAACCAAGTGACGCTGCTCGTCAAGGGCATCTTCCGCAACGTACCGCCGAACACTTCCCTCGAGAAGTGTCCCGAGGCCGTGGTTTCCTTTGCCGCCATCGGTCGGTATACGCAATGGGGGCAGGGATGGAACAGCGGGGGCAACTACAACGGCTACGTGCGCCTGCGCAGTCCGCAGGATGCCGCCTGGCTGAACGAACGCCTCTCGGCCGACATTGCCCGCCATCTGCCGCCCGACAGCGGGCTGGAGCTTTCCGTCCACCTCACTCCGCTGCGCGATGCGCACCTCAGCCTGCCCAAGGTGCGGCGGATGGTGGCCGTCATGGCTTTTCTGGGCATCGCGCTGCTGCTGGTCACGGCGTTCAACTACGTGCTCGTCTCCGTCGCCTCACTGACGCGGCGGGCCAAGGCCATCGGTGTGCACAAGTGCAGCGGCGCGGGTAGTGGGAGTATCTTCCGCCTGTTTCTGCTGGAGACGGCGGTGGTCGTGCTGCTCTCCCTCCTGCTGGCTGCTTTGCTGACCTTCCTTTTCCGCGACGGGATGGAGGAACTGGCCGGTGTGCCTCTCAGCGCACTGTTTGCTCCGTCCAACCTCTATGCGCCGCTGCTGGCGCTGGGCGTGCTGTTTGTGGTGGGCGGATGCCTGCCCGCCCTGTTGTTTGCCCGCATCCCTGTGACGCAAGTGTTCCGCCGCTATGCTGCCGGCCGCCGCGGATGGAAGCGGACGCTGCTCGTCATCCAGTTCACGGGGGCGGCCTTTGTGCTGGGCATGATGCTGGTCGTGGCCGTGCAGTATGTCCACCTGACAAGGCGAGACCGCGGATGGAACCCCGAGCGCGTAGCCTTCGTACAGCGGGGCATGACGGACGGCGACCAACTGTGTGCCCAGCTGCGCAATCTGCCCTATGTGCAGGCCGTGGCTTCATCGCAGTGCACCATGCTGGGCTTCGTTTCCAACCGCCCCGTCTGCGACGCGCAGGGCAACGAGCTGTTCTATCCGCGCAACGCCTGGTTTACAGCCGACTATCTGCTCTTCATCGGCCTCCGTCTGAAGAAAGGACACAATCTGACGGGCGACCGCCAACTGCTGGTGAACGAGGCCTTCTGCCGCAAGATAGGCTGGACGGACAGCCCCATCGGCCGGACGGTAAACGACTATGGTACGGTAGTGGGGCTGCTGGACGACTTCGCCTTTCCACTGGCTGCGGACGACGATACGCCCGTGCTGGTGGAGTGGTGTGAGGGTGTCGGCTTGGACGTCTCCGTGCGGCTGAAGGAGCCGTTCGATGACAATCTGCTCCGCCTGAACGCCGATATGGCCCGCATCTTTCCGCAGGCCGGCCTGGCCTTCCGCTCCATGGAGCAGACGATGCGCAGTTATTCCGACTCCGTGCGCGTCTTCCGCAACGTCACGTTGCTGGCTTCCGTGGCCATTCTCTTTATCATCCTGCTGGGTCTGACGGGCTACGTGAACGATGAAATCCGCCTCCGCTCCAAGGAGATAGCCATCCGTAAGGTGAACGGGGCAGAGACAGGTGACATTCTGCGTCTCCTGCTGCGCGACGTGGCGTGGCTGTCGGTTCCTTCGGTAGTTGTGGGTACGGCAGGCGCCTGGTGGGTCGGGCGGTTGTGGATGGAGCAGTTCCGTGACACTGTGGGCAGTTTGGCAGCCGTCTATATAGGGGCTGCTCTGCTGCTTCTGCTCCTCATCGCGGGTGTGGCTCTCAGCAAGGCCTGGCGCATCGCAAGGGAGAACCCAGTGCGGGGGCTCAGAAGCGAGTAGGCAACGGTTAGTGGTGAGCGGTTAGCGGTTAGTGGTGAGTGGTGAAGGGGCATCCTGCGGCACTGGCGGCATCAGGCGGTGGTTCTTGATGTACCACAGCAGGATGAGTACAGCCGTGACGAAGGCGAAGAAATCGCTGACAGGCATGCTGGCCCATACACCGTCCAGCCCCATGAACTGCGGGAAGACAAGCAGGCAGGGCAACAGGTAGATGAGCTGGCGCGTGAGCGACATGAAGATGCTGACCTTGGCCTTGCCGATGCTTTGGAAGAAATTGCCGATGACCATCTGGGCTCCGATGAGAGGGAAGATAGCTACGCAGATGCGCAGGCCGTGGGCCGCCATCCCGATGAGGGCTTCGTCCGAAGTGAATACCGAGGCGACGGCATGGGGGAACAGCTCGCAGATGACGAAACCGCTGGAGGTAATGCACACACCCGCAATGATGCTCAGGCGCAGGGTATGCTTCACGCGGTCCAGCTTGCGGGCGCCGAAATTATAGCCCACGATGGGCTGCATGCCCATCGTCAGTCCGATTACAATCATGACGTAGAGCATTAGCAGGCGGTTGATGATGCCGTAGGCGCCGATGGCCATGTCGCCCCCATGGTGACGCAGGCTGTTGTTGATGAGGATGACGATGGCGCAGGCCGTGACGTTCATCAGGAACGGAGACATGCCGATGGAGAAGATGCTGCCCACGATGCGCCGCTCCAGGCGGTAGAAGTTGCGATGCAGGCGGATGGGATTGGAACGCCGGAGGAAGTGGTTCAGCACCCACAGCGTGCCGATGAACTGCGAGATGACCGTAGCCAGTGCTGCCCCCTGTATGCCCCAGCCGAACTGGAAAATGAAGAGGGGAGCGAGGATGATGTTGGACACCACGGTGGCAAGCGATGTCAGCATGGCCTTCTTCGGATGGCCCGTGGCACGCATGATGTGGTTCAGTCCGATCATGGTGTAGGTAATGGGAGTGCCCAGCAGAATGATCTGCATGAAGTCGCGGGCATAGGGCAGGGTATCGGTGCTGGCACCGAAGAAGCGCAGAATGTCGTCGAGAAAGATGAATGCCAGTCCACCGAACACGACAGCGTTGATGAAACAGAGCATCAGGGTATTGCCCAACACCTTGTTCACTCCCTCCATGTCCTTCTGCCCCAGACGGATGGACGAGATGGTGGAGCCGCCGGCCGATACCAGATTGCCGAAGGCTGCCGCCAGGTTCATCAGCGGGAAGGTGATGGCCAGACCTGCAATGGCCATGGCACCCACGCCGTGGCCGATGAAGATGCTGTCGATGATGTTGTACAGCGACACGATGGTCATGCTGATGATGGCGGGGATGGAATACTGCAGCAGCAGTTTCCCAATGCGTTCTGTACCGAGCAGATGCGGATTGTTCATAAGCAGTCGTAATAAGGGGTTATCCGCTGCAAAGATAGTACAAACCGGGCGAAGAACAAAGCCGGAAACCTGTTTTCGGGCTTCTGCTCCAGAGGGAGGCAGCCCCGTCTTATCTTAGATAGATAGCAAAAAACTTGCAGGGTACGGATACTTTTCAGAACTTTGCAGCCGAATTTTGACACAGATAAAGTATGGATAACAACAAAAAGAATGTCGCCGTCCTCTTCGACTTTGACGGAGTGGTGGTAGACACCGAGACGCAATACAGTGTTTTCTGGCACCGTGTGGGCATGGACTATCTGGGTATGCCCGACTTGGAAGGACGCATCAAGGGACAGACCCTCACCTATATCTACAAGACTTTTTTCCCCGACATGACAGACAAGCAGGCGGAAATCACCGCCGCTCTCGACCGCTTCGAGCAGGAAATGGACTATCCTTTCATTCCCGGCGTGCTCGACTTTATGGACGACCTGCGCCGTCACGGTGTACGCACTGCGGTGGTCACCAGTTCCAACGACAAGAAGATGGCTGCCGTGCGGCGGGTGCATCCCGATCTGGACAGCCTCTTCGACCGGATCCTGACGGCAGAGATGTTCACCGCCTCGAAACCTGCGCCCGACTGCTTCCTGTTGGGCATGCAAGTGCTTGGTTCCGAACCTGCAGACACATGGGTGTTTGAGGATTCGTTCAACGGCCTGCAGGCAGGCATGGCATCGGGAGCCAACGTCATCGGCTTGGCCACGACCAATCCGCGCAGTACCATCGCTCCGCTGTGCCACGCCGTGATAGACGACTTCCGAGGCTTCACGTACGAAAAGATGCTGAAAGTGAAGAAGCAATGAGAAAAAGCTGTAACTTTGCAATCGGTTTTGGAGAGATACTAACGCAGCTGTCACGCTGAGCGGAGCCGAAGCATCCGTACATGCCAGTACGGAACCCGTCGACAGGCTCAGGATGACAAGACAAGAACAATAACCCTTTAAAATATAAAGTAACAATGGCTGGATACATTTCAGACGACACACGTAAGGTGACTACTCATCGCCTCATAGAGATGAAGCAAAGAGGCGAAAAGATATCAATGCTGACGGCATACGACTACACCATGGCACAGATTGTGGACGGTGCGGGCGTAGACGTCATTCTGGTGGGCGACTCCGCCTCGAATGTCATGGCGGGCAACGTGACGACGCTGCCCATCACGCTGGACCAGATGATCTACCACGGCAAGTCGGTGGTACGCGGTGTGAAGCGTGCCATGGTGGTAGTGGACATGCCTTTCGGTTCCTACCAGGGCAACGAACTTGAAGGTCTGGCTTCGGCCATCCGCATCATGAAGGAAAGCCATGCCGATGCCCTGAAGCTGGAAGGCGGTGAAGAAATCATCGGCACTGTGAAGCGCATCTTGAGTGCAGGTATCCCCCTGATGGGCCATCTGGGCCTGATGCCGCAGAGCATCAACAAATATGGTACTTATACCGTCCGTGCCAAGGACGAGGCCGAAGCCGAGAAACTGGTACGTGATGCTCACCTGTTGGAGGAGGCCGGCTGCTTTGCCCTGGTGCTGGAGAAGATTCCTGCCTCCTTGGCTGCCCGTGTGGCCAGTGAGCTGACCATTCCCGTCATCGGTATCGGTGCCGGAGGTGAGGTGGACGGTCAGGTATTGGTATGCCAGGACATGCTGGGCATGAACAACGGTTTCCGCCCGCGCTTCCTGCGCCGCTATGCTGACCTCTATACGGTGATGACGGACGCCATCAGCCGCTACGTGTCCGATGTGAAGAATTTGGATTTCCCCAATGAAAAGGAACAGTACTGATGACCGGATGTTGACGCACGGGCTGCGAGCCATGTGTGCCGCCAACTTTCTGATGTATGCTTCGGTGTACATGTTGCTTGGCGTGCTTCCACTGGCTCTGGCCGATGATGTGGCGTGCATCTATCCGGCATTTCTGGTCGGCATGTTGCTGACAGGTCCTTTCCACGCCTATCTGGCCGATGCCTTCAAGCGGAAACACGTCCTGCTGTTGTCATACGCCGGCATCGGTGCGACGATGGCTGTGTCTTCGTATGCTTACGAGACCCATTATGTCTGGATAGCTTTGCTTCAGGGAGCTTGCTTTGCACTGGCTTCGGGAGCCGGAACGACCATCAGCATCGACATCACGCTGTCGGGCCATCGTACGTCGGGCAACATGCTGTTTGCCTTTTGCGGACGGGTAGGGATGGTGGCCGGTCTGGCTGCGGGCGTGTGGGGCTTTGCTCACTATCCTTTGGCCTATCTGAGCTATGCATCGGCCCTGCTGTGCGTGGTGGCCATCTTGCTGGCTTCGTCCGTTTACGTTTCTTTCCGTGCTCCCATCGGGCTGAAACTGTGCAGCCTGGACCGCTTTTTCCTGGGACGTGCCTGGCTGCCAGCTCTCAATGTGGGGATACTGGCTTTCGCTTTCGGCATCATCGGTATGTTTCTGACGAGCTTGTCTGCTTCGTTGGGATGGTACTGGATGCTGCCCATGCTGGTGCTGCCGCTGCTCACTCCGATGTGGGTGAGGATGTTTGTCAAACTGTCGCACCACTGTCAGCGGGCCACGGGGAACATGACCTTCAACCTGCTGATGGATATGGGAATGATTGCAGGTATATGGACCATGTGCGTCATGAGCGGAATGGATGAAGTCCTGATAGACGAAGACACATTGGCAATGGGAGCCTTGGTACTGGCTGTGCTGATGTTTGTCTTGGCTACTCTTCCTTATTATAAGAGAAAACGGGTGAGATAAGGTATAAATACGATCAGCCCGACTACAATCGCTGCCAGAGCGCACACCAACACCGCTCCGGCGGCGATGTCTTTTACCTGCCCTGCCACGGGGTGGCGTTGCGGTGAAACAAGGTCCACCAGCCGCTCGATGGCGCTGTTGAAGAGTTCGGCGGCAATCACCAGGCCGATGCAGATGACTATGGCCGTCCATTCGCCCCGCGTGATGCTGAAGCCGAAGCCCGCCGCCACCACACAAACGGTGGCAATGAGGTGAAAACTGAGGTTCTGCTCTTTTCCTACACAGCTACGGATGCCCTGCCAGGCATAGCCGAAGCTGCGGAGCTGTTTCTTGAAGTCGTAGTGCATATATATAAATGAAGAATTAAGAATGAAGAATGAAGAGCGAAAACGGGCTATGACATTAATGGTAAATTCCACATTCTTTGTTCTTCATTCTTCATTTTTAAGTTTTAGTTTCTCGATACCTGCTTCACTCCTTTCACCGTCCGTAGCTTCTTGATGAGTGCTTCCAGACGGCCTGTGTCGCCCACCATGACGGTCAGCGTACCCGAGAAGAGGCCGTCGTTCGAGTTGATGCCGATGCTGCGCAGCGTGATGCCCGTCTCCTTCGAGATGATGGAAGTGATGTTAGTCACGATGCCGATGTCGTCGTGGCCCACCACGCGCAGGGTGATGGGGTATTGCGTGCCTTCGCCCTTGCCGGCCCAACGTGCTTTTACGATGCGATACCCGAAGCGGGCATGCAGCTCGGCAGCGTTGGGGCAGTCGCAGCGGTGTATCTTGATACCACCCGTCACACTGACGAAGCCGAACACGTCGTCACCATAGATGGGGTTACAGCACTTGGCCAGCTTGAAGTCGATGCCCTTCAGGTTCTGGTCGATGACGAGCACATCTTCCTTGCCCGAACCATCTTCCTGCGTCTGCGGCTGCAGGTTGTATTCCTCGGCACTGCGGTACTGCACCTCGTCGTGGAGTTCGTTCTCGCGTTTCTGCAGTTCCAGGTAGCGGTCGATGATGTCGTTCACGTCCAGTGCGCCGTCTGCAATGGCTTGGTAGAACTCCGTAACCACCTTGTAGCCCATGCGCTTGATGAGTCGCATCATTACGGCCTCGTCATAGTCTATCTTGCGGTTCTTGAACTTTCGCTCCAGCGTCTCACGGGCAAAGGCCGTCTGCCGGGAGGCCATTTCCTTCAACGCCTGGCGTATCTTGGTACGTGCCTTCGAGGTAGTGACGATGTTCAGCCAGTCCTGCTTGGGCGTCTGTGTGTTCGATGTCATGATTTCCACCTGGTCGCCGCTCTGCAGTATCTGCTTCAGCTGTACGTTGCGTCCGTTCACCTTGGCTCCGATGCACTTGCATCCCAGCTTGGTGTGGATGTGGAAGGCAAAGTCGAGCACCGTAGCTCCCTTGGGCAGCTTGAAGAGGTCGCCCTTGGGGGTGAAGACAAAGACTTCGTCCTCGTACAGGTCCATCTTGAAGCGGTCCATCACTTCCAGGTCGTTGTCCGAACTTTCGAGCGCTTCGCGCACCGAGGTCAGCCATTCGTCCAGCCCGGTTTCACCCTTGATGCCCTTGTAGCGCCAGTGGGCTGCCAGACCGCGTTCGGCAATCTCGTCCATGCGTTCGGTACGTATCTGTACTTCTACCCACTTGCCTTCAGGACCCATAACGGTGATGTGCAGCGACTCATAGCCGTTGCTCTTCGGTACGGACAGCCAGTCGCGCAGACGTTTTGGGTTGGGCTGGTACATGTCCGTCACGATGGAGTAGGCCTGCCAGCATTCCAGTTTTTCCTTCTCCAGCGGAGAGTCGAGGATGATGCGGATGGCAAACAGGTCGTACACGCCTTCGAAGGGGCACTTCTGCTTCTTCATCTTCTGGTAGATGGAATGGATGGACTTGGTTCGTCCCTTGATGTGGAACTTCAGTCCGGCTTCTTCCAACTTCTTCTGTACCGGAGCAATGAAGGCAGCTATGTAGCGGTCGCGGGCGGCCTTGGTAGCGTTCAGCTTGTCCTTGATGTGGTAATAGACGTCATGTTCGGTATATTTCAGGGATAGGTCCTCCAATTCCGACTTCAGCTTGTAGAGACCCAGCTTGTGGGCCAGCGGAGCATACAGATAGGCCGCTTCGTTGGCGGCCCGACGACGTGCCTCGTCGTTTTCCGCATCCTTGATCTGACGCATGACGTTCACGCGGTCGGCAATCATGATGAGGATGACGCGCATGTCTTCGGCAAAGGAGAGAAGCAGATTGCGGAAGTTCTCCGATTCGATGGTCGGGCTTTTGGCATAAAGCTCGTTCACACGGATCAGTCCCCGGATGATGCCCGCCACGTCTTCACCGTATTCGCGGTGAATGTCTTCGGCTGTACACTGTCCGCTCCTCACCACTTCGTGGAGCATCAGTGCCAGGATGGATGCACGTCGCATCCCTATTTCTTCAGCCACAATAACGGCTGTCTGCATATCCTTGATGACAGGATTCAGTCCGAACACGTCGCGTTGCAGTCCGTTGGAAGCGGCGCAGGCCACCAGATGGGCTTTCAGTTTGCGGCAGTCACCCGGCGACAGGGTATCGCCCGACAATTGTAACAGCTTGCGGTAGAGGGGGATAAGCATCTGCTTCTCTTCCTCTGTGAAGAAAGGGTTTGTGTTCATAACGTGTTCTTTTTGATGGTTACAAGTGCAAAGTTAGTATTCTTTGTCACATTTCCTGCGGTTTTGCAAGATTTTTATAAAAAAGGAAACACCCTACAATTCATTATAGGCAGGCACATCGGGCAGGAACAGGTACCGTCCGCCGGCATAGTCCATGCGGCAGCAATAGTGCTGGAGGCCGTTGCTCACAATGAGATAATCCACTTTCAGCACCATATTGTAGCGGGTAATCTGGTCGAAGACGGCTTGGGTAATCTGAATGTCGGGGGCCTTGTACTCCACAATCATGCGGGCCGACAGGTCGCGGCGGTAGAGGACGGTATCGCATCGCTTCCGTGTGCCGTTGAGCTGTACCTGTACCTCGTTGGCCATCAGCGTCTGCGGGTATCCTTTGTGGGCAATGAGGAAATGGACGAAGTGCTGGCGTACCCATTCTTCGGGCGTCAGGGCAACATAACGGCGGCGGATGGCGTCGAATATCATCCGTCTGCCGTCGCGTACGGCAATCTTGGCATCAAAGGCGGGCAGGTTCAGTGAAAGCATGACTTTTCTATTCTTTATTGTAAATTGCACAAAGGTACGAAAAAGGGTGATTTTTTTGGTTATATACAAAATATAATCGTCAAAGTTGATTGGAATCAGTTGGAATAAGATATATTTGTCGTAAGGTTATGAATCTTTGGATTATAAATTTTGAATGATGGCAATAAAAATCAGTACAAAAACTACAGCAGATACGTTAATATCGAAAAGTCATTGGTGGGGCTTCCCAGACTTGCCGGATGGGATGGATTTCCCTACCATGTCCAGTAACGCAGGTGAAAGATGCAATGAAAATGAAGGGGAGGATTTGCTGACTTTCATTTGTCAGATTAAACTGGAAGATATTGCTCCATTCGATTCTGCAAACCTGCTTCCACATCAGGGAATGTTGTACTTTTTTGCCTCACTTAACTATTTCTTAGGCGATTTGGAAGCCTTCGTGGAATGTATTGGATTTTGGCCGGAAAGTAGTTATAAAGTCATTTATGTACCTGCCGCAGACGGACTGCATACCCACAAAGTGATTTGGTCAGACGGTACGGACGCTTGCTTGCCCGCTGAATCTATGTGTTTTGAAAAAACCGGAGAGTATGACGACAACCATAAACTTTTGGGCATGCCATTCTTTGAAGAAGTGCGTGATGAAGCCCCCAATTATCTTTCTTTGCTTCAGATTGATGAAGATGAACGTTGGGGACTGCGTTTTTATGATTGTGGTATGCTGAATTTCCTGATTTCGAAAGAAGACCTTGCAGCGAAGAGATTTGATAAGGTCAAATTGTATTTCCATAGTTTGTAGCACAATACACTATTCTTGAAGCCGTTATGTTCAATAGCAACAATCAGAATGTGGAAGAACACGTTTCACAAGAATAGTAAACGTACAAAAAAGAAGGTGTATCAAAATGAAGAAACACGAACATGCTGCATTTGCTCCTGTTTTGATACGCCTTCTTCTTTAAAGCACTTCACCGGCCTTGCTTAAAATTTGTCGGCCAGGGCTGCTGCCTGACGGCAGCCGTCTGTCTTGTCAATGTCGCCAACATTGAGTACGCCGGGTACGAGCACTTCCCCAACGATATCCCATTTCAGCAAGGCGGCCGAACGTTCTATCGGGATGCGTACTCCGTCCATGACCGTGACATCTTCTTCCTCGCAGCAGGTAATCAGCGCACATTTCTTTCCGGCGACGTCCTTACCGCCCACAACCAGTGAGAAGATTCGGTCTATCACGCCCTTGATCTGTGCCGGTATGGAATACCAATAGACCGGCATGGTGAAGACCACGGCGTCTGCCTCCAGAATGGCGGGGGCTATCAGATTGAAATCATCGTCGAACGAGCAGGCCTTACCCGTCTTATAACAGGTCATGCAGGCATGGCAACCGCCGATTTTCATGAATGCGGCATCGAAACGCCGGACGGTGTGTCCCTGTTGTTCAGCTTCTTTGATGAATGCATCGGTCATGGCAAAACTGTTCCCGTTCTTCCGCGGGCTGCCCGTAATCACTACAATTTTCATATTCGGTTCCTCCTTCTATTTATTTACAAATGGTGTTCTGCACAAACTTCATGGCTGCCTTTTCCACAGCTTCATACTCTTCGATACTTGCTCTCATAATGACAAACGTATTTTTAACGGGTTAGTAACTGCCGCAAAAGTACGGGGTAAGCCCGATTCATGCAAGTACCGAAAAATTATTCATATACCGAAAAATTATTCGGTATATTCCGGCTTAAGTGAGTTATCCCTATCTTTGTACACGAATCAAGAGAGCAGAACCATGTATGAAAGAAAAATTCCTGTAGACCTGGACTGCCCGTTGCGGCTGACCATGAGTCTGATCGATTCCAAATGGAAATCGTGTATTCTGGACGAGTTGCGGCATCAGCCGTTGCGTCCCAGCGAGCTCCACAAGCTGTTTCCCGAAGCCACTCCCCGTGTGCTGGACATCCAACTGAAGGAGCTGGTGGAGGACGGACTGGTGTCCAAGACCATCTTTCCCGAACTGCCGCCACGTTCCGAATATGCCATCACACCGTTGGGGCAGACCCTGATTCCGATTATCGACGCCATGATAGCGTGGGGCAACCGGAATGCGGATCTGTTTGAACGGAAGTATGGCAGGGGAGAGAGAAAGGACAATGAGTGAGGAATGTCATTTCCCCAACCGTATTTTTTCGTGATAGAAGTAATTGACCAACACGGGCTTTCCCTTTTCCGAGCGTCCGTAGGGCAGGTCGTTCACGCGGTAGGGATAGCCCTGCTCGGCGGCGTATGAGGAGATTTCCTTCTCCAGGCTTTGCCAATACTCAGTCCGTTTCCGGTTGTAGATGTCTTCGTACAAGGGGACGAGTGACGGATGATTTTCACGGATGTAGTCCATGATGACACCTTTGAACTGACCGCGCAGATTGAGGTTCTCCAGCCAAATGAGGTCGGCAAAATCCTTTACACGCTCTATGATGGCCCTGACATCGGTTATGCCGGGGAAGATGGGCGAAACGAAGCATACGGTGCGGATGCCTGCCTCGTACGTCCGGCGCATGGCTGATAGTCTGCGTTCGATGCTCACAGCACGGTCCATGTCGCTGCGGAACTGCTCGTCGAGGGTGTTGACCGACCACGAAACGGTCACTTTGGGGAATCGCTTCAGCAGATCCAGATCGCGCAAGACCAGATCGGATTTTGTGCAGATCATGATTTCAGCCTGCGTTCCCTTCAGTTCTTCAAGCAGTCGGCGCGTGTTGCCGAACTCGGCTTCATAAGGATTGTACCCGTCCGTCACCGAACCGATGACAATCCGCTGGCCGTCATACTTATGCGAATTGCCGACGGGCTTCCAACGCTTGACGTCCAGAAACGTTCCCCAAGCTTCGGTGTGCCCCGTGAAGCGCTTCATGAACGATGCGTAACAATACTTGCAGGCGTGCGGGCAGCCCACATACGGATTGACCGAATATCCTCCGACTGGCAGCGATGACTTGGTCATGATGCTCTGTACATCGATTGTTCTGATAATTTCTGTATTCATTGTATACGTTTGATAAATTGTTCTGGAAGTTCCTGAATCATCCTTTCTTCGCCCATGATAGGTAGCAAATCTTCTTTCATAAACACGGGAATACCCCGCGCCTTGGCTTGGTCGGCGATGTGAAGCACCCATTCGGGACAGGAATCCACCTTGCCTTTCCGATGTCCCGTTTCCGTGCCTATGACAATCCAGTCGATGCCCTCAAAATCTATCTCTCCGATTTCATCGAATAGAGGCTCAAAAGTGACGTGGTAGTGCCTTGCCTTGACGTTTCTTCTCAAATCGTCCAGTCTCTTTTTCTCGGAACTGTGCGTGACAGTCACGCCCATCCAGACATTTTCGTCATCCGTAGAAAAACGAACCTTATCCGGACGTTTCGTCAGGAAGATATAAGCGTGTTGCGGATTGTTTTTCATCCTCCCGAAAATCTCAGCGTTCCATTCAGGCTTCCAATCGGAGAAGTCACTCATTCCGGTCATCAGCCATACGTGAGGCTTGGGCGTATCGATGATGTGCAGCTTTCGCTCCATATATTCCGGTACGGAAAAGTCGTCCGTGATATGGAAGCGGCGACAGTTATTGCGGGCATAGCAGTAGCTGCACCCGATGGTGCAGCCTACCACTATGTTCATATTCTTTATAAGAGATTTGATGCAGACACTCATAACGTAATCTTTTCTCCGTCCTTTGGTATAATCAGCCGACTCATATCTGCCCCGTGGTGACGCGCTTCGTTACGCAGGATTTCGCGTGTTGTCTGGCAATGGTCGATGGCATCCATGTGCACGGCTATCAGTTTGATGTGTTCGGGGAGTGCATCGAGCATCGCCATCACTTCTTGCTCATCAGGAATAATGGGACCGTCAGTCTTGGAAAATGGAGGTAATATGGCTCCACCGCTATTTACCACGATGTATGCAGGATTATGTTGTTTTACGGCTTTTTGGGTTGCTTCGTTCCATATACAATCTCCCATGATGTAAAGCGTAAGCTGCCCTTGGGCTTTGAGAACGTAGCCTGAAGAAGCTCCCATCATTTCTGCTAATTTTCCTCTGCCATGAGAGCCTGTGATACGTACTATTGTCAAATTACCTGTTTGCAGGCTATCCACTATGGCTGTTGTATGTATAAATTTGTCTTTTACCGCTACCGAATCATAATCGGCCGGTTGTACATACCAAGGCATTGATTTAGAAATCATTTTTTTTGCTGCATCGTCATAATGGTCAATGTGTGCATGGGTCAGTAACACGCAATCCAGATTCTCGAGTATTTCCGTCACAGGCATAGAGAGGTGGACACGCGGATTTTTATTTACTTTCAATGCAGATACCGAACTTCCTTTTTCACCCAATAGGGGATCTAAAAGGATTGTTTTCCCACTATATTGTATTTTAAGCGTTGCATTCCGAATCAGGCGCACGGTATTTTGTGCATTCAACGTTGTAGCAGTCATTAAACTTGCAAGAAATAGAAATAGAATTTTCTTCATTTTTAGAATAGGATTAAAATTATTGTTACGGGTACAAAGGTCGGGATAATGGCGAGAAGGTTATATACCAAAACAAAGTAAAGATATGCCATTTTGATAAAAGAATAGTGTATATTTGCAGAAAGCAAAAACAAGAGGAATGAAAGCAATAGTCAACCCAGAAAGGCTGGTCAGCGTTCCGTTCAGCAAAACGCAGTGCGGCGTAGACTTCTATATTAACACAGGCGAGAGCAAGGATATTTGCGGTGTCTTGACTGAGCATAGGACGTTCAAGACGGATTTTTTCAGTTTTTATTTCTTCCGTCGTGCCAATGGGTATGTATTGCTGAACTTCCGTAAAGTGGAGTTGCAGGATGATATGGTATTGCTTCTGTCGCCCCATCAGCAACAGGAATGGCACGTGGACGAGGCGGCTTTGGACTACACGTTTCTCATCTTCCGCGAAGACTTCATGCGCACGTTCATTGCCGACAAGTTTTTTGCTTACCGCCTGCTGTATTGCTACCAGACTGATACTCCTCCTTATCTGTCACCCGTATCTGAACCGTTGTTTCTGGAGTGCAAGCAACTGTTAGGAAAAATCAAGCAGGAACTGCAACATCCCACTGCCGACAGCTATAATCTGATTGTATCTTTACTGTATTACTTGTTGCTGGTAATCAACCGTGAATACGCTTCGGTCTACCGCCTGCCGGTCGACGTACCCAAGAACCATTACGCCTATCAGTTCAAGGACCTGCTCGAACGGCATATCTACGACGTGCAGCGGGTTGCCGAATATGCCGAGATGATGCACGTCAGCCGCGTTACCCTGAACAATGCAGTGGTGGCCCAGTTCGGCGTTTCCGCCAATCACCTGCTGAAACAACGGCTGTTGGAAGCCCTGAAGAACGATTTGCTTTTCACAGACTGCACTGTCAGCCAGCTGGCCGACAAATTCCATTTTTCGGATCCGAGCCATCTGATGCGTTTCTTCAAGCAGCAGACCGGTAAAACCTGCTCCCAATACCAGTCGGACTATAAAAATGGGGTGTACGAATGATGTAAGACGATGCTGGGCGTAAATTGTACATGACTTTTACATTCTACAGAAAAATGGATTGTATGATTGATAACGGATTACAGTGTCATTGCAAGCGTGAACAGTAGTTCACGTCCACGCAGTTTGTAATTATAGCTGTAGGTATTGATAGAATTGTATATCGTATAGCTATATGAATCTTGGTTTAACGCGTTTTGTAAGCTCAGATTAAACCTGAAAGCCTTGAACAGCCAGGTTATATCAAAATCAAGCAGGCCCGTTGTTTTACTCTGATTTTCGCTTAGGTCCTTTTTTACGATGTCTGATGAAGCGGACAAGATGAGGAAGTGTACCGGTGTGATTTTTAATGAGATTTTATGTACCTGCGACCAATAACTTCTCTTGATGTCCTCATAGCTCAAGAAAGTTTTGCTTATTTCACCGGAATAGTCCAATTCGACATATTTGCAGGGCTGTGAGGTCACTGTCGGGGAAATGCCGACGCTTTGCCAAGAATAGGTCGTGAGCAAGTTGTTCTGCTCTGCCTGCTGCTGTCTCCATATATATAGTCCATTTAATGAAATTTTTGTCTTGCTGGATTCAATTTGTTTGGTAATGCCGAGTTGTGCCGTTGTGTTATGGGTATTGTTGGGCATGTATAGGTAAGTCGACAGAATCAAGTCTGATGCTACCTTCTGGGATGCCAGCAGATTGCTGTGCTCACGTTGGTATATGATGTCAGCATTTACAAACCACATGTCCAATGGTATCTTATAGTCATAGTGCAGGTTTGCCATCAACGATTGATTGTCCTGCAGAATGCCGGAACTGATTTTTTGAGTTGTGTTGTCCGTCTGCACCGGGGACGTCAGGAAGTCCAGGATGTCCCCAAAGTTTCGTGTATAGGCTACTTGCGTCCTGAAAGTAGAACGGCTGCTGAATTTATAGTTGAAATAAATTCCTGGGCATACGGAAAAGAAGCTGAATTTATCTTTTTCATTCTGTATGTGGTTTCTGTTGTAGATGTAATCCATCCGCACCGGTACGTCGGCCCGAAAGACATATATGCGTTTCGGATGGGTATATTCATACCGCGGAGCAAAAGCAACGCTCAATTGACCGGCTGTCATATCATTCTTATTGTTTGTATTCTCCCGGTAGGACCGTAAATCTGTTTGCATTTTATCTGCCGAATAGTTCAGTGACAGTGGAAGATAAAAACGTGAGTTCTTGAAATCATAAATCGCAGACAGGAGATTCTTGGTCTGAAAGCTCAAGCTGTTTGCACTTTGATGAATGTCGTTTCCTTCGTTTGTGACAGTCAGCCTGACTTGTGGCGTGTTGAATAACAGCACGGATGATGACAGCCTCCAGCGCAGTTTCTTCCTGCGCCAGCTGTATGAAAAATTATTTCCAATATAGTAGTCACGCATGGACTGTTGCTGCATAAGTGCCTGGCCGTTTTCTGTAGTCGGCAAGTCGTTGCGTAGGAATGTGGCCTTGCCAAATAGAGAATTGTTAAGATAGCTTGTCGATGCATTGTTTTTATAAACGATGGAGAAACTGGGAGCATGACTGGCGGACAGCGAATTTATACTTTGGTCGATGATTATATTCTCATTCCCGTCGTAGAAGTTGCGTTGGATGTCATAATCATATTGGCTTTTGGAATAGCTGTAATCGACGTTTCCCCGCAAGGTAGCTGTTTCTGTTATTTTTTGGATAAAATTGACTGAAAACATGCGTTCGGCAGGTGAGGCATACCGGTCTTGGTCCAGCGGTGGAGTGGAAGCCGATAGATTGCCCATCAGTTTTTCAGCCTTGGACTCTTCTTCGATTCCCCCGAAAAGGGAAGCCGCTTCATCTGAAGCGAATGAATGTACGTTCCCGATTTTCAATGTGGCAATGGTCTGGAACTTGGGCTTGAAAAGCATGCCGGCCCCGCTTGCCTGATATAGCCAGTCGTCACCATACCCGACAGAGCCTTCATACGTTCCAATGGGTTTAAAACGTGCGTTGTTGTTCATGTGGATGTTTATGGCCACGTCATCAGAAAAAATATCCTTATTCATGTTGACGGCCTGATGGTTGTTCAGCACTTGAACCGAATTTACATACGAGGCAGGTATATTGGTAGTCGCTATGTTATATTTCCCGCCAAGTAAATCCAGGCCGTCAATGTAAAAGTTTGAGATGTCTTTCCCCAGGTACTTGATGTTGCCTGATTTTTCCACGTCGATGCCCGGAAGTTTTTTCAGGGCGTCTTTCAATGTATAGTCACTTTGGGTGGTGTATGCAGAAAGATGAAAGGACAAGGTATCGCCGCGCTGGTAGATGGCTGGGGCCTTTACGACCACTTCTTTCAATTCCGTCGCTTTTTCTTTCATGGTAATGTTGCAGGTCTGGGACATATTCAAAATTTCGTTTTCCACAGATTCATATCCCATCGACTCGGCAATCAGTTTGACTTTTTTTGAGCCTGTATGAAAGGCAACATTAAAATGTCCCTTGTCAGAAATTGCATAGGCAATGACGGTGCTGTCCGCAGAAATTTTGATGATCGCACCATCAATGCCTGCGCCGGAAATATCTCTAAGCATTCCTTCTACCCGGCTTTGAGAAAAAGCGATGCCTGTAATAGCGCAAAATAATATACTGAAGAATAAACGCATAGTCAAATTTTCATTCTAATTCCAAGGGAGTGTAACCATTGGGGCGAATCCGCAACTGTACACCGTTGATAAGGATGGAGCTTTTCCCTTCTTCATCCTTTTGCACTGTCATATCACTGATGGATTCCAGTGGAATGTTTGTCATGGGATCCTCTTCAAATTTGTTCTTGCTTTTGACAAACTTGTTTCTTTCTACAGTCACGATGTTGGGTATATCCGGCAAAGCTATTGGCAATGTGCCCTTGCGGAAAGTGATGGCTTCAAAACGGTGTATGTTCTCCGTATCATGAGCCAGCATTACGAGCCCGGGAAGACCACAAAATTTCCAAGGGCCGTAAGTGGTCGGTATTTCCGGTGCGTACCACACGACCCATTTCCTTCCACCGTATTCACCCGTTGCTTTTTTGCAGACGTAACCACAGACGGTATCGGTTTCATTGCCCAAGCTCCACTGAATCGGGCGGAGTTTTTCCTTGTACATATAATAGTCCGGCGGTATTACACTGTAGACAGACATTTCCCCTTGCGGATGGTTCTGCAATACCGTCTGGTCGAAAAACAAACTGTTTCTTATTTTCTGTATCCGGTATTTTTTTATATCCTCGTCGGAAGCATGGGGGCTGGCGTTGACAGAATCGGACTGGAATGCCGTGTAATCCATAAAGCAGGAGCAATCACGTCCTATCTGTAAAATAGTCGTATAGGTGTCCGTAATGGATTTTGAATTTGTCACCCGATATTCGTAAAGACATTCATAATCTGTGGGGAACGTGTTGTTTTGTTGTGCGGACAATGACAAGGAAAGTCCCAGACCTGCACTGAAAATTAGAAAATGTTTCATATACAATAAGTTTTATGGAGTTAATATCTGTTTATGGTTATTTATATTGAACGTATTTTCATCAGAATATTCGCATTACTTTTTTTGCGCAAAGGTATCGGGGCTGTGACAGACTGGAAAAAATAATCATTATCCTATCCTTATGGAATTATTATTAAATTATTATACCCGATCAATATTGCCCCGGCCATGCTGTCCATTCCACTCAATTTGCCATATATTTGCATCATGGAAAAAAGAATCAAAATACTGAATTACCTGACAGTCATTGTCATCGTGTTATTTGCCATCGTGCAGGGCAAATGGCTTTATTCCCGATACAAGTACACGGTACAAACCTGTGCGGATACACTTTACAGCCGTGTATTCGAGTCCGTTGATGAATACAACAAGGTGCGTCAGAGCGCAGTCAATAACGAAATTGCCGTTGAATATACGACCAGACGGTTTGTAAGAGGAGATACTGAGATGTTTTTATTTGATATCTATACGGCAGATATGCGTCGGTGTTCGGCAATTGATTCACTTTCAGCTGATTTATTTTCCCGAATATATGAAACGCAACACCCTGACTGGCTGGATAGAGAAGTGCAAGTGATTGTTGTCAAACAGGATCGGAAAGAGTCGGAGGTGCTTGATGCGATAGAACGCAGCTGTCTGAACAGACGGTTTCCTTTTTCAGCTGAGAAACTCGATACGGTGATGCGGTCCAACGATATCAGGCTCGATACCATTTTCACCGAGACGGCAGATTCGATAGTCTGGGAATCTTCCCGTACGGAATGGGGTTCGCTGTTCCATCCTGTACTCTCCATAACCTATCCCTACGACATTCTGGGTAAGAAGCTGGTACGAATGGATTGTCAGATTGCATTGCCGCTGATTATAAAAGAAATGTCGGATATTCTGTTCTTTTCATTCGCCTTATCTGTTTTATTGGTTGTTTGCCTTGTTGCACAAATTGCCACAATCCGCAAACAGCGTAAAATAGAAAATCTCCGGTCAGACTTTATACAAACCATGATTCACGAACTGAAACGTCCGATTGCAACGCTCAAGATGTGTGTCTCCTATATGGGCAATGAACGGCTTATGAAAGACATTGCGGGCCGGCAAATGGTCGTTGCAGATTCCCATACGGCATTGGACAGCCTGTCTGCTTTGTTTTCCAAACTGAGGGATCTGACTTTCAGCAAGTCAACCGAGATACCTCTTCATCTTTCAGCGTTCAGCCTGCGCGATTTGCTGGATGCGTGTATCCATAAACTGAATGTACCAGGCGACAAGCATGTTCGTGTCGTTGTTCTTCCTCGCGAGGATATGATTGTCACGGCTGACAGGATGCACATGATTAACATTATCGACAATTTGCTGGAGAATGCAGTAAAATATTCGCGCGAAAAGGCTGAAATCGAAATAGATTACAGGAAATGTGACAATGACCACGTCCGTATCTCAGTTAAAGACAATGGGTTGGGCATTCCCAAATCGGAACAAGGACATGTTTTTGAAAAATTCTATCGTGGGCGGATTGGCTTTGAAAAAGATATAGCAGGCATGGGGCTCGGACTGGCTTATGTCCGCATGCTTGTTGAAGCGCACCGGGGTAATATACGCATGGAAAGTGAGCTGAATCATGGAAGTACTTTTATTATAGAGTTACCACAATGAATAAAAATGAAATACATATTTTGCTGGTCGATGATGACAGACAGAACTCATTGCTTTTGAAACGTTTCCTGGAACTCGAAGGGTATTCGGTGACCTACGCTTCCGATGGGGCTGCGGCATGGGAAATGTATAACCGGCAACATCCCGACTTGATATTGCTGGATGTGAACATGCCTGTAATGAACGGATTCGAACTTGCACAGAAAATCCGTGAAACGGATAGTGAGGTATTCCTGTTTTTCCTGACTGACCGTACGGAAAAGGCAGACCGGTTGAAGGGCTTCCACTTGAAAGGTAACGATTATATTCCCAAACCCTTTTATCCCGAAGAGCTGATTGCGAGAATTGACGAACGGTTTGAAAACAGGAAAGTTGATGTTCAATGCCGCTATGTGATTGGGAAAACATTATTTGACAGCCAGAATTCAACAGTCACATACGATGGGATCACCCGTAATCTATCGGCACGTCAGACAGATATTTTGGTTCTGCTGTCACGAAGTGCCGGCATACTGGTGACGCGGGATGAAATTCTGAATCAGGTATGGGGCGACATCAGCTATGCTAATTCCATGTCTTTGAATGTACAGATTACTTATTTACGACACATTCTTGCTCCTGATAATACCATAAATATTGTTTCTGTTAAGAAAAAGGGATATATCCTTCAGATATCATGACAAGCTGAAAACAGAAGCCTCTTGGCATTGAACTCCACTTGTAAGGCTGCTGCTCAAGCGAGAAACAGACAGAATTTGTTTGTAAATGATTCTGACTTTCATTTGCAGATGCCCGAATCGTCGGTGATTTCCTGCCAGAAGCAGGAAAAAACTCTTCCACCATGAGTATACGACTGATCCTACATGAGTCGTATACTCATGGTAGATACCTTCAGGATGCTTGCAAGACGGGTGAAGCCGAAAAGGAGCGGGCAGGGGATCCCTGCTGAATTTGTCCGCAGATATGAACGAAAATCCGTCTTTTTCTTTTCCCGTCTCCCTAATTATTGTATTTTTGCGTTTGCGGAACGGCGGCCCATGCAAGGGTGCCGTTCTGCAGACCATATCCTAATCCTTATAGATTAACGAAATCGTATGAAAACTAAAGAAGAAATTGTAGCCAACTGGTTGCCACGTTACACCAAACGCCCGCTGGAAGACTTCGGCGAATACATCCTGCTGACCAACTTCAACAAGTATGTGGAGCTGTTTGCCGGGAAGTTCAATGTGCCCATCCTGGGACGTGACGCCAACATGATATCGGCCAGTGCCGAGGGCATCACCATCATCAACTTTGGTATGGGAAGTCCCAATGCCGCCATCATCATGGACCTGCTCAGCGCCATCCATCCCAAGGCCTGCCTGTTCCTGGGCAAGTGCGGAGGCATCGACAAGAAGAACAGGCTGGGGGACTTGATTCTTCCCATTGCGGCCATCCGCGGCGAAGGTACATCGAACGACTATTTCCCGCCCGAAGTGCCTGCACTGCCGGCCTTCATGCTGCAGCGTGCCGTGTCGTCGTCCATCCGCGACCATGCCCGCGACTACTGGACCGGTACCGTCTATACCACCAACCGCCGCATCTGGGAGCACGACGACCAGTTCAAGGAATACCTCAAGAAGACGCGCGCCATGGCGGTGGACATGGAGACGGCCACCCTCTTCAGCTGTGGTTTTGCCAATCACATCCCTACAGGCGCCCTGCTGCTGGTGTCCGACCAGCCCATGATTCCCGAAGGCGTGAAGACCGACAAGAGCGACAGCATGGTGACGCAGAACTATGTGGCCGAGCATGTGGAGATCGGTATCGATTCGCTCCGCATGATTATCGACGAAAAGAAGACCGTAAAACACTTGAAATTCGACTGGTAAGACTATGGCAAAGCAGGAACTGACGTGCGACGACATCCTGAAAGAACTCCGGGCCAAGCAGTACCGCCCCGTCTATTATCTGATGGGAGAAGAGGACTATTACATAGACCTGATAGCCGGTTACATCGAAGCAAACGTGCTGACCGACGAGGAGAAGGAGTTCAACCAGACGGTGGTGTACGGGGCCGATGTGGACATTGCCTCCATCATCAATGCGGCCAAGCGCTATCCGATGATGGCCGAACACCAGGTTGTCATCGTCAGGGAAGCACAGGCCGTGCGAGGCATGGAGGAGCTGACCTACTACCTCCAGAAGCCGCTGCGGTCTACCATCCTCGTCCTCTGTCACAAGCATGGTGTGCTGGATCGTCGCAAGAAGCTGGCGGGCGAGATAGAGAAGGCGGGAGGCATCGTCTTCGAGTCGAAGAAGCTGCGCGAAGCCCAGTTGCCCGCCTTCATCACTTCCTACCTGAAGCGCAAGGGCGTGGACATCGAACCGAAGGCCTCGCAGATGGTGGCTGAGTTTGTGGGTACCGACCTGAGCCGTCTGACCGGCGAACTGGAAAAGCTGGTCATCACCCTGCCAAAAGGTTTGACAAGAGTGACGCCCGAACAGGTGGAGCGCAACATCGGAATCAGCAAGGACTACAACAACTTCGAACTTCGGGCCGCATTGGTCGAAAAAGATGTGCTGAAGGCCAACCGGATAGTAAAATACTTTGAGGAAAATCCGAAAAGCAATCCCATACAGATGACTTTATCTTTACTTTTCGGTTTCTTCTCGAACCTGATGATGGCCTATTATGCGCCCGAAAAGTCGGAGCAGGGAGTGGCCGCTTTCCTGGAATTGAAGTCGCCCTGGCAGGCACGCGAGTATCTGGCCGCCATGCGCCGTTACAGCGGAGTGAAGACGTTGCAGATTATCGGTGAGATACGCAACGCCGATGCCCGCTCGAAGGGAGTGGAGAACAGTTCGATGAGCGACGGCGACATTCTCCGGGAACTGGTGTTCAAAATTTTGCATTGACGGGAATGTAGCCGATTCCCGCTTTTCGCAGAGAAAGACGGATGGCATCGGAGGCGATACAAGGCTTCCGGTGCCATCCGTTTTTTGTTCTCTTTCTTTATCGGCCTTCAACGGCTCTTTTTATGCCATTTCCACGAAGTTCTTCTTCGTTTCTCTTCGTTTTTCACGCCATTCTTCTGGAACAACGACCTTGACGAATGTAAAAAATAGGGTTAATTCGTTATCCGATAGCCGTTTATACAAAAATAAAGCCTCTGAGAATGCGATATTTTGCTTCAACTGTCCGTTGATACGGAAAAATGGGAAGGAAATTACAATAGTAGAGTAAAAGGAGGCAATACTTGTCGGCCAGGCACTGAGATTTACAACCGTCAATTTTTAGAAGGCTGAACCCAAACGCGGATTCTACCCGTCATTAGCTCTGTAGGGTCATGGCACCGGAGAAATCATCCTCTTCGGCTCGCTGGATAGTTGTAATTACAACAGCTGGATATTTCATTCGTAAAATAGCAATGGGAGTACAAAAGTTATATTCAAATTGGTGTATATACGAATGTGAATGTTACAAATGTTATGTACGGGTGTTGATGGATAAATAACGAAGTGAAGTAGGGGATTACGTTTGTACTACTCTGTTTGTTAAGCCAGTGCTTTGGTTTGATTAATGTGCTTATATTCAGAGTGATTATAAGGATTTGCTAAAATCAAGGTTTTAGTAAGAGGCAGAAAAGGTATTTACGTATGTGAATGCATACGTATTGGCTGAACATGTTGTTTTTATTACACTTATAATCAGTATTATAATGGCATTTATTAAAGTTCGATTTATCAAGGTTTTTCCATATTTATGCGGAGTTAACAAAGGTGATAATCAAGTTTGGAATATATTGATCATATTTGTAATATTAAGAAATTACAATATTAAATTTGCTATTGTGATTTTATTTATTTACTTTTGTAACCAACAAAAAGGAAGAATACTTTTGTAATATTTACCTATATGAGCATCAAGGATCGCTTTAAAATGATTATGGAACGGGAAAAGCTCACTGCCGGAGCGTTTGCCGAAAGCATCGGAGTGGCACAGGCTACTATCTCGCACATTCTGGGGCCGCGCAACAAGTATCCCAGTACGGAGGTCATTCTCCGGCTTCACCAGCGTTACAGTGACATCAATCTGGAATGGCTGCTTACGGGACAAGGCAACATGAGCAACGATGCCGACGCTTCCGCTACTACCCCTGAAAACATCGGAGCGGACTATCCGCTATTCGCTGAGAAGGCCGAAAATGCGTCCCAAGGGACGGATGAAGCTGAAAATCGCAAGGAAATGCCGTTATCCAAGCCTGTAAACACGCCTAAAGAGATTGTAAAACAAGAGGTTATCTATAAGGAAAGGCCTCCCAGAAAAATCACTGAAATAAGAATTTTCTTCGACGACAATACGTACGAGACTTTCAAGCCGGCGTGAAGAGGATAAGATAGGCTGCATCTCGGAAGTAAAAAGCTTGAAAACGTTGTTTTCAGCTTTTGTACTTCCCTCGGTTTGCACTATCTTTGCACAACGATTGAAATCCATACTTGTGTAGTAATGAAAAAATATCTTTTAGATTTGACAGTCACGGAGAACGTCCGCCTGCATGCCCATTACGTGCTGCTGAAGCTGACGTGCCCCCAGGAACTGCCCGAGATGCTGCCGGGACAGTTTGCTGAGATCCGTGTGGACGGCTCGCCCACCACGTTCCTGCGCCGCCCTATTTCCATTAATTATGTGGACAGACAACGCAACGAGGTGTGGTTCCTGATACAGCTCGTAGGAGACGGAACAAAGCGCCTGGGCGAAGCGAAAGCGGGCGATGTAATCAATGTAGTGCTTCCCTTGGGAAATGGCTTCACGATGCCCGAAAAGGCCTCGGACAAGCTGCTGCTGGTAGGTGGCGGCGTAGGTACGGCTCCGATGCTCTACCTGGGCGAACAGTTGCTGAAACGGGGATGCCGGCCCACCTTCCTGCTGGGTGCCCGCAGCGACAAGGATCTGCTGCAACTCGACCAGTTTGCAGCCTATGGTGACGTCTATACGACAACCGAAGACGGCAGTCACGGCGAAAAGGGATTCGTGACGCAACACTCCATCCTGGAGCAGGTGAAGTTCGAGCACATCTATACGTGCGGTCCCAAGCCGATGATGATGGCCGTGGCACGCTATGCCAAGGCAAAGGGCATCGACTGCGAAGTGTCTCTGGAGAATATGATGGCATGCGGTGTGGGGGCCTGCCTCTGCTGCGTGGAAAACACGACCGAAGGCCACCTGTGTGTATGTAAAGAAGGTCCCGTATTTAATATAAACAGACTGTTATGGCAGATTTAAGTGTAAAGATTGGTGAATTACAAATGAAAAACCCGGTGATGACCGCTTCCGGGACTTTCGGCTACGGCGAAGAATTTGCCGATTTCATCGATTTGGAGCGAATAGGCGGTATCATTGTAAAGGGGACTACCCTTCACAAACGTGAAGGCAATCCGTATCCGCGCATGGCGGAGACTCCTTCGGGCATGTTAAACGCTGTGGGACTGCAAAATAAGGGTGTACATTACTTTGTTGAACACATCTATCCCCGCATCAAGGACATCGGGACCAATATGATTGTGAATGTATCGGGTTCGGCCATCGAAGATTATGTCGAAACGGCCTCTATCATTAACGAACTTGACAAAATTCCTGCCATCGAATTGAACATCTCCTGCCCCAATGTGAAGCAGGGTGGAATGGCCTTCGGCGTGACTGCCAAAGGAGCCGAAGAAGTGGTCAAGGCAGTGCGCCAGGTGTATAAAAAAACGCTCATCGTGAAGCTGTCGCCCAACGTGACAGACATCACCGAAATAGCGCGCGCAGCCGAAAACGGAGGTGCCGACAGCGTTTCGCTTATAAATACCTTGCTGGGCATGGTCATCGACGCCGAAAAACGCCGTCCGTTGCTCTCTACAGTGACGGGAGGCATGTCCGGAGCGGCGGTGAAGCCCATTGCCCTGCGTATGGTGTGGCAGGTGGCCAAGGCGGTAAAAATACCCGTCATCGGCCTGGGAGGCATCATGAACTGGCGCGATGCAGTAGAATTCCTGCTGGCAGGTGCTACAGCCGTCCAGATCGGTACGGCCAACTTCATCGATCCGACGGTGACCGTCAAGGTGGCCGAGGGTATCGACGACTACCTGAACCGACATGGATTCAAGTCTGTAACGGACATTATCGGTGCACTGGAGGTATGACTTCTGACGAAGGTACCCTCTTCGCAACCGGAGACAATAAAAAAGGACATCAGCCGACTGATGTCCTTTTCTTTTATATTTACACGTCTGCTTTATTCTCCCAACAAGTCGGGACGCAGCCGACGGGTCCGTTCGATGGACTGCTGCAACTCCCATTCCTTGATCTTCGCTTCGTGACCTGAAAGTAAAATATCCGGAACTTTCCAACCGTTGTAGTCAGCCGGACGGGTGTAGACCGGAGCGGCCAGCAGGTTGTCCTGGAACGAGTCCGACAGGGCCGACTGCTCGTCGGAAATCACACCGGGAATGATGCGCACGATGGCATCGGCCATCACGGCAGCCGCCAGTTCGCCACCCGTCAGCACATAGTCGCCGATGCTCACCTCTTTCGTGATGAGATGCTCGCGAATGCGGTAGTCGATGCCCTTGAAGTGGCCGCACAGGATGATGAGGTTCTGCGCCAGCGACAAGGTGTTGGCCATGGGCTGGTTGAACTGCTCGCCGTCGGGCGTGGTGAAAATCACTTCGTCGTAGTCGCGTTCGGCCTTCAGGCTGTTGATGCAGCGTTCGATGGGCTCGATCTTCATCACCATGCCGGCAAAGCCTCCGAAGGGGTAATCGTCCACGCGGCGGTACTTGTCCTTGGTGTAGTCGCGCAGGTTGTGGATGTGAATTTCGGCCAGGCCCTTGTTTTGTGCCCGCTTCATGATGGAGCAGTTGAAGAAGCCCTCAATCATCTCCGGAAGAACGGTAATAATGTCTATGCGCATAACGTTTCTTTCTGTTTTTTCTGCAAAAGTAGTGCATGTTGCGTGTAAAAGCAAATTTTGAATGCAGCCACTTTATTTTTACCGGAGCCGGAATGCCGTAAATCGGGAAGAAACCCGTATTTTTGCATGCAAACTATCCGAAAGATGACTATGACACCCAAAGAACGAATAGACTGGCTGCGTGCCGAGCTGCACCGCCACAACTACAACTACTACGTATTGAACGCTCCCGAAATCTCGGACAAGGAGTTCGACGACCTGATGCGCGAACTGCAGGACCTGGAGAAGGCGCATCCCGAATATGCGGACGAAAACTCGCCCACGATGCGTGTGGGCAGCGACCTGAACAAGAACTTCACGCAGGTGGCCCACAAATATCCCATGCTTTCGCTGGGTAACACCTACTCCGAGGGCGAGGTGGCCGACTTCTACGAGCGGGTGAAGAAGGCCCTGAACGAGGACTTTGAAATCTGCTGCGAGCTGAAGTTCGACGGCACGTCCATCTCCCTGACCTACGAAGACGGCAAGCTGGTGCGTGCCGTGACCCGCGGCGACGGCGAGAAGGGCGACGACGTGACGGACAACGTGAAAACCATCCGCACCATCCCCCTCGTGCTGCACGGCGACTATCCCCGCTCGTTCGAGATACGCGGCGAGATTCTGATGCCGTGGGTGTCGTTCGAAGCCCTGAACCGCGAACGCGAGGCCCGCGAGGAGCCGCTCTTCGCCAATCCGCGCAACGCCGCCTCGGGCACGCTGAAGTCGCAGAACTCCGCGGTGGTGGCCGCGCGCAAGCTCGACGCCTACCTCTACTACCTGCTGGGTGAAGACCTGCCCGCCGACGGCCATTACGAATGCCTGCAGAAGGCGGCGCAGTGGGGCTTCAAGATATCGGAGCACATGAAGAAGGCCCGCACCCTGCAGGAAGTGTTCGACTACATCAACTACTGGGACACGGAGCGCAAGAACCTGCCCGTGGCCACCGACGGCATCGTGCTGAAGGTGAACAGCCTGCGCCAGCAGAAGAACCTGGGCTACACGGCCAAGTCGCCCCGCTGGGCCATCGCCTACAAGTTCCAGGCCGAACGGGCACTGACACGGCTCAACAAGGTGACCTACCAGGTGGGCCGTACGGGCGCCATCACGCCGGTGGCCAATCTGGACCCCGTACAGCTGTCGGGCACCGTTGTGAAGCGTGCCTCGCTCCACAACGCCGACATCATCGAAGGCCTCGACCTGCACATCGGCGACATGGTCTACGTGGAGAAGGGCGGTGAAATCATCCCCAAGATAACTGGCGTGGACACCGATGCCCGCGGCATGCTGCTGGGCGAGAAGGTGAAGTTCATCACCCGCTGCCCCGAGTGCGGCACGCCGCTGGTGCGCTTCGAAGGCGAGGCGGCCCACTATTGTCCCAACGAGACGGCCTGCCCGCCGCAGATCAAGGGCAAGATAGAGCACTTCATCAGCCGCCGGGCCATGAACATCGACGGACTGGGCCCCGAGACCGTTGACATGTTCTACCGTCTGGGCCTTATCAAGGACGCTGCCGACCTTTATCGCCTCACGGTGGACGACATCAAGGACTTGGACCGAATGGGGCAGAAATCGGCCGAAAACATCGTCAACGGCATCGCCGCGAGCCGCAACGTACCCTTCGAGCGTGTCCTCTTCGCTCTGGGTATCCGCTTCGTGGGCGAGACGGTGGCCAAGAAGATAGCCCGCTCCTTCAAGAGTATCGACGAAGTGGAGCAGGCCAGCCTCGAAACCCTGATGGGTGTAGATGAAATCGGCGAAAAAATAGCCCAAAGCATCGTCAGCTACTTCGCCAATCCGCTGAACCGCAGCCTGGTGGAACGGCTGAAGGAAGCCGGTCTGCAGTTCAGCCGCAGCGAGGAAGACCTGAGCGGATACACCGACAAGCTGGCGGGGCAGTCCATCGTTATCAGCGGTGTGTTCGAGCATCATTCGCGCGACGAATACAAGGAAATGATCGAGCGCAACGGCGGAAAGAACGTGGGCAGCATCTCGTCCAAGACCAGCTTCATCCTGGCCGGTGCCAACATGGGTCCAGCCAAGCTGGAGAAGGCGCAGAAACTGGGTATCCGCATTCTGTCCGAAAACGAGTTCCTGGACTTGCTTGCCTGACAAAATCACATAAAAACGTTTTTTATATCGGATATTTGTAGCTCAAACCGAAAAAAATAGTACATTTGCGAACTGCTAAACCACAGATTATTTCATAGGACTCATGATAAAAACAAGATTGAAAGGAATGGGGGTCGCGCTGATTACCCCGTTCAAGGAAGACGAGAGTGTGGACTACGTTGCCCTGATGCGCATCGTGGACTACCTGCTGCAGAACAATGCCGACTTCCTGTGCGTGCTGGGAACCACCGCCGAAACTCCGACACTGACCGAAGAGGAAAAGGCCAAAATCAAGCGGATGGTGATAGAACGCGTCAACGGACGTATCCCCATCCTGCTGGGTGTGGGAGGTAACAACACCCGCGCCGTCGTCGACGCGCTGAAACACGACGATTTCACCGGAGTGGACGCCGTCCTCTCCGTGGTGCCTTACTATAACAAGCCTTCGCAGGAGGGCATCTACCAGCACTACAAGGCTATCTCCGAAGCTACGGAGCTGCCCATCGTGCTCTACAACGTGCCTGGCCGTACGGGGGTGAATATGACGGCCGAAACCACCCTGCGCATCGCCCGCGACTTCGAGAACGTGATTGCCGTGAAGGAAGCGTCGGGCAACATCACGCAGATGGACGACATCATCAAGAACAAGCCGGCCAATTTCGACGTCATTTCGGGCGACGACGGCATCACCTTCCCGCTCATTACGCTGGGTGCCGTGGGCGTCATCTCGGTCATCGGAAACGCCTTCCCGCGCGAGTTCAGCCGCATGGTGCGCCTGGCCTTGCAGGGCGACTACGCCAATGCGCTGACCATCCACCACAAGTTTGCCGAGCTGTTCAAGCTGCTCTTCGTGGACGGCAATCCGGCCGGCGTAAAGGCCATGCTCAACGCCATGGGCATGGTGGAAAACAAGCTCCGCCTCCCGCTGGTGCCTACGCGCATCACCACGTTCGAGGCCATGCGCAAGATATTGAGCGAGCTGAACATCAAGTGCTGACGGCACTTTCCCTGAAACGGACAAACAATAGAAGAACACTTTTAGGCGGAAAACTGCATGGGTTGGCTTTGCATAACCTTTCTCATACAGTTTTTCGCCTTTTCTGTTGGCTCCCGACACAGTGCTTCGTTACCCTCCGACACAGTGCTTCCTGAACCCCTGACGAAGTGCTTCGTGAGGAGGTGACGCAGCACGGCATGGGAGGGTGACGAAGCACGGCGTGAGACCGCCATCCGCTAGAAACAGAAATCCCCCGCAAGAAGCATCTTGCAGGGGATTCATGTGATCGCGACAGGATTCAAACCTGTAACCGGCTGATCCGTAGTCAGCTACTCTATTCAGTTGAGCTACGCGACCCTTTTGGTTGAGAAATTGGAGTGACCGCGACAGGATTCAAACCTGTAACCGGCTGATCCGTAGTCAGCTACTCTATTCAGTTGAGCTACGCGGCCATTCATTTATGTCCTGTAAAAAAAAGTGGTGACCGCGACAGGATTCAAACCTGTAACCGGCTGATCCGTAGTCAGCTACTCTATTCAGTTGAGCTACGCGGCCTTATTTTTTACGGGTGCAAAGATACGGACATTTTCTGTTTCTGCAAACTTTTCACCGCTTTTTTTCGCAAAAAATCATTCGATAAATCGGTAGTTGAACAGCTGCCAACCCAGCGTGAGACCCACATTCCACTCATTCTTCGGTGAGCTGTAGTGGTTTACGTAGGCGGAGATGGCACCGAACTTCAGTTTGCACACCAGCGACACTTCCCCCATGTACTGGAACTCGGAGAAGGCCTTGCCGTAATAGGCCTGGTTCATTTCGTTCCTTTTGATCGGAAAAATGGGCAGGAAGCCATACAGCTCGGTGCGGAGGTGGAACATGTCGTTGAAGACCCAGATGGGCTTGATGCCTGCCGAAATGTACTGGTTGGCCCGGAAGGCATCGTTGTACATGATCTGGCTGTGGGGCGTAGGGGTAAATTCGCCCGCCTGCATCATGGTGGCCGTATAGTTTCCCGAGAAATTCTTCGATGAATAGAGCGATTTCGTCATCCAGCCCAGGGTGAAATGGGGCGACAGCGGATGGTAGGCTTCCTTCATGTACGAGATTTGCAGCCACGACTGCCGCTTCTTGTCGATGGGCGTCTGTCCCTCGCTGGCCGACGACGTGCCGGGGGCAAACCATTCGTGGCCCGTAAATACCTGGGCTATCAGCTGTTCGTAGTAGCCCCTGGTGGCATACTGGCGGGAGTCCACCGTGCTGCCATAGAAGCCGATGCTGCCTCCCAGCAGCCTGTAGGTACTCTGGTCGGCACGGTCGTTGCCGAAGTCGATGACGTTCGACTGGTAGTAGTTGTCCTTCAGCACGCCATAGCCGAAGCCGAACTCCGCCCGCTTGTTGGCCAGGAAAGGCAGGGAGAACATCAGCTTCACAAACCGTTCGTCCTTGGAGTTGAACGACGGAAGGTTGTTCTTGGAGAAGAGCTTGTCCTTCTTGTAGTAGTCGAAGGTGCTGATGGACCCCAGCAGGCGGAAGGATGTGGGAATGTGTGTGGGCAGGTCTATGCGCCCCATGAGCTGCACGTTGTTGTAGATTTTGCCCAGCTGGCCGTCCAGCGTGATTTCCTTGGAGTAGTAGTTCAGGTTCTGGTAGCCCACGCCCAGATAAATCTGGTTGGAGCTGGTGGTGGACACGCTGCCGCCTATCTTGACGAAGAAGTTCTTCTCCATCTTGACCTGGAGGTGGAGTTCATACAGGTCGCTGTCGGGGTCGTAGACGGCGTGCGGGATGATTTCGGAGATCATGTTGTCCGCCAGCAGGCGGAAGTAGCCGCGCTTCAGGTCCTCGTAGGTGAAGATTTCGTGGTCGTCGCCGTGAAATTCCTTCTTGATGTAGGACTGCTGCTGGGCGTTGGCCCCTTCGATGTAGATGTCGCGGAAGCGGAACTGGGGCAGGCTGCTGCGGTACACCATGCGCCGCAGGCGGATGTTCTCCGTGCTCTCGCGCCGCCGGATGCGGCCCTTGATGGAGTCCATCAGGCTCATGGTACGGTTGTAGCCGATGTCGTGCAGTTCCTTGAGGCGGTCGAAGTCCAGCAGGCTGACGTCGTCGTACTTGAAGGTCATGACGATGCCTGCCGAGTCGGGGATGGTATAGTCCGTCTTCTGCATGATCATGTTCTCGAGCTGGCTCATGAGGTCGCCTTCCTTGGGCTTGCTGGGGTTGGCGGCCACCACGCTGCCGATGATGACGTCGGGATGGAAGTCCTCCTGCATGATGTCGGTGGGGAAGTTGTTGTAGATGCCGCCGTCGTAGGCCAGCACGCCGTTTATCTCGATGGGCTTGAACACGAAGGGGAAGCTCATCGAGGCCCGGACGGCATCGCCCAGGTCGCCTTCGCGCATGACGAGGGGCTGCTTGTTGTACACGTCCGACGCGATGCAGCGGAAGGGGACGAACAGGTTGTTGAAGTTGCCCCGGCAGGCAGCCGTGGCCTGCCCGAAGAGCTGCACGAACACCAGGTTCATCTGGATGGGGTTCACCAGATTGGTGGGGATGATTTGCGGCTTGGTGTGCAGGGAGTCGCCGAAGGCAAAGCGGATGCTGGCAAACTCGGGTGTGGGCCGGTTCTGCTTGAAGTAGTATTCGTATTGTGACTCCACCTCGCCCGAGTACCACCGCTTGAAGTCGGGCGAACGGAGCAGGGCTTCCATGTCGTCGGGCGAATAGCCCATGGCATAGAGCGAACCGATGATGGCGCCCATGGAGGTGCCGGCGATGTAGTCGATGGGGATGTTGTTCTCTTCCAGCGCACGGATGATGCCGATGTGGGTCATGCCCTTGGCACCGCCACCGCTCAGCACGAGCCCCACTTTCTGGGCACGGACGACGGACGGCAGGCAGCAGAGGATGCACAGCAGGAACAACAGGACGTTTCTCATACAGTTACGGTTACACAAGTGAATGAATGTCCAAATATAAACAAATGTTTTCAAATTCCTTCCATCAGGCGAAGAAAAAACCATTATTTTCGATGAAAAGGGAAAAAATAGAGGATTTCAGTCCCCTTTTACCGCCTGTTCCGAAGGATGGAAGGGAGCGGAAGGCACAAAAAAAGAGAGGGTGCATCCCGAAGGACACACCCTCTCTGCGTGTATGAAAAAAGTTGTGTTTGAAGGGGCTTATTTGATAAGCTCGATGCTCCGTTTCACGAAGTTGTTGAGCGCTTCGCCTTTCAGCATGCCGTTCTGCAGCAGGGCCAGGTCGATGAGCTGGCGGACAACCGGGTTCTTGGAGGCGTAGTCGGCCAGGACGGCTTCCTTCTTCGTCTTCAGTTCTTCCCACTTCTTGTCCAGCTCGCTGAGCTCGTCCTTCTCGGCTGTGGGGATTTCCTCGTCCTTCTTGCCTTCGTGGCTCTTCTTCAGGTCGTTGCGGCGCTTGTTGGTGTCGTCCATCGAGAGCTGGATGGGCACGATGTCGGCTGCACAGGCCTGTTCTTCACCGGCCAGGACTTCCTTGACCAGCGGATGGTCGGCGTTGAGCACGAGGTTGAACATGTCGGGCATGTCGCCGTAGAAGCTCATGCCGGCCTGGATGTTGGCCATCTCCTTCATACGGCGCATGTATTCGCTCTGCGTGATCATGACCGGAGCGGCGCCTTCGCCCATGGCCTGTGCCACGACGTAGAATTCCGTCTTGTCCATCTTGGGCAACTGGCTCTTGAACATGGCCGAGAGGGCTTCCTGCTTGGCGGCCTCGAGCACTTCGCTCTTCTTGTCTTCCTTCACGATGAGGTTGTCGATGACGTCGCTGTCCACACGGGTGAAGCGTACCTTGTCGAACTTCTGCTCGAGCATGCTTACGACAGCGATGTCCAGCTGGCCGTCCATCAGCAGCACGTTATAGCCCTTGTTCTTGGCAGCTTCGATGTAGCTGTACTGCTCGTCCTTGTTGTTGGCATACAGATAGATCAGGGTGTTGTCCTTGTCGGTCTGGTTGTCCTTGATGAGCGTCTTGTACTCGTCGAAGGTATATTGCTTGCCGTCGGTGTCGGTGAAGAGGGCGAAATCCTTGGCACGGTCATAGAAGTCTTCCTGCGTCAGCATGCCGTAGTTGATGAAGATCTTCAGGTCGTTCCACTTCTCCTCGAACTGCTTGCGGTCGTTCTTGAAGATGGACTGCAGACGGTCGGACACCTTCTTGGTGATGTAGGTCGAAATCTTCTTGACGTTGGAGTCGCTCTGCAGGTACGAACGCGACACGTTCAGCGGGATGTCGGGCGAGTCGAGCACGCCGTGGAGCAGCGTCAGGAAGTCCGGCACGATGCCTTCAACGGAATCCGTGACGTACACCTGGTTGCAGTAGAGCTGTATCTTGTTGCGGTTCAGCTCGATGTTGCTCTTCACTTTCGGGAAGTAGAGGATACCGGTGAGGTGGAACGGATAGTCCACGTTCAGGTGAATCCAGAACAGGGGCTCGTCGGACATGGGATAGAGGTCGCAGTAGAACTTCTTGTAGTCCTCGTCCTTCAGCTCGCTGGGCTTGCGGGTCCACAGCGGGGTGGTGTCGTTGATGATGTTGTCTTCAGCGGTTTCCACCTGCTTGCCGTCCTTCCATTCCTTCTTCTTGCCGAAGGCTACGGGCACGGGCAGGAAGCTGCAGTACTTCTTCAGCAGCGAGGAGATGCGGGCCTCTTCGAGGAACTCCTTGCAGTCGTCGTCGATGTAGAGGACGATGTCGGTACCGCGGTCGGCCTTGTCGCAGTCCTCGATGGTGAACTCGGGGCTGCCGTCGCAGGTCCACTTCACGGCCTGTGCGTCTTCCTTGCAGGACTTGGTAATGATTTCCACCTTCTTGGCAACCATGAAGGCCGAGTAGAAGCCCAGGCCGAAGTGGCCGATGATGGCGTTGGCGTCGTTCTTGTACTTCTCAAGGAAGTCGTTGGCGCCCGAGAAGGCTATCTGGTTGATGTATTTGTCGATTTCTTCGGCGGTGAGACCGATACCGCGGTCGGACACGGTGATGGTGTCCTTGCCCAGGCTGACGTGAACGGTCAGGTCGCCCAGCTCGCCCTTGAACTCACCGATGGAGGCCAGGGTCTTCAGCTTCTGCGTGGCGTCGACGGCGTTGGACACCAGCTCGCGCAGGAATATCTCGTGGTCACTGTACAAAAACTTTTTAATGACGGGGAAGATGTTTTCGGTCGTTACCCCAATGTTACCTTTTTGCATAATTCAATTTGTGTATTATAGGTTGTACTTATTTTTTCTGACGAAAAGGGTACAAAAAAAATGCCAGTCCGCCGGGGACTGACATTTTGTCGGTATGATGGCCGTTTTACGGTCAAAGTTTCTGCATCGTCAGCTGGTCCTTGCCGTCTTCGTGGGTCACGGCGATGGTATCGCCCGGCTGTACACCGCCCGCAACGATCAGTTCGGACAGGCCGTCCTCCAGGTAGTTCTGGAGGGCACGCTTCAGGGGACGGGCACCGAACTGCACGTCGTAGCCCTTCGTGGCGAGGAACTTCTTGGCCGCATCGTCCACCTGGATGTGGTAGCCGATGCCCTCGAGGCGTTCGTACAGGCCCTTCAGCTCGATGTCGACGATGCGTGTGATGGCGTCGAGCGACAGCTGGTCGAAGGTAATGATCTCGTCCAGACGGTTCAGGAACTCGGGCGAGAAGGTCTTGTTCAGTGCCTTCTGGATGACGCCGCGCGAGTATTCGCGGTCGTCCGTGCGGTTCTGGGCGGCAAAGCCCACGCCGCGGCCGAACTCCTTGAGCTGGCGCGTACCGATGTTGGAAGTCATGATGATGACCGTGTTCTTGAAGTCGATGGTACGGCCCACATTGTCGGTCAGGCGGCCTTCGTCGAGCACCTGCAGGAGGATATTGAAGACGTCGGGATGGGCCTTCTCGATTTCGTCCAGCAGGACGATGGAGTAAGGTTTGCGGCGCACCTTCTCGGTGAGCTGTCCGCCTTCCTCATAGCCCACGTAGCCGGGGGCGGCGCCTATCATGCGCGACACGGTGTACTTCTCCATGTATTCGCTCATGTCGATGCGTATCAGCGCATCGTCCGAGCCGAACAGGTAACGGGCCAACTGCTTGGCCAGATGCGTCTTGCCCACACCCGTCGGACCCAGGAACATGAACGTGCCGATGGGACGGTTGGGGTCCTTCAGGCCCACGCGGCTGCGCACGATGGCCTTCACCACTTTCTCGATGGCCGTGTCCTGGGCGATGACCTTCTGCTGGAGCACTTCCTTCATGCCGGCCAGCTTCAGCCCTTCGGCCTGCGCCATGCGCTGTACGGGCACGCCCGACATCATGGATACCACGGAGGCTATCTCTTCCTCGTCCACCGTCTGCCGCTGCTCCTTGAGCTGTGCTTCCCAGTCGGCCTTCATCTGCTCCAGGCGGGCGGCCAGTTCCTTCTCGCGGTCGCGGTAGGCGGCGGCCAGCTCGAAGTTCTGCGACCTCACGGCTTCGGTCTTCTGCAGGCGGGCGTTGTCTATCAGGCGTTCCTGCTCCTCGATTTCCTTGGGCGCGCTGATGTTGGTCAGGTGCACGCGCGAGCCGGCTTCGTCGAGGGCGTCGATGGCCTTGTCGGGGAAGTTGCGGTCGCTGATGTAGCGGGCTGTCAACTTGACACACGCCTCGAGGGCGGCGTCGGTGTAGCGCACGTTGTGGTGGTCTTCGTATTTCTCCTTGATGTTCTTCAGTATCTGTAATGTCTCCTCGGCGGTGGTGGGCTCCACGATGACCTTCTGGAAGCGGCGCTCCAGCGCGCCGTCCTTCTCGATGCTCTTGCGGTACTCGTCGAGCGTGGTGGCGCCGATGCACTGTATCTCGCCGCGCGCCAGGGCGGGCTTCAGCATGTTGGCGGCGTCCATGGTACCGGCGGCGGCTCCCGCACCGACGATGGTGTGTATCTCGTCGATGAAGAGGATGACGTTGGGGTTCTTCTGCAACTCGTTGATAATGGAGCGGATGCGTTCCTCGAACTGGCCGCGGTACTTGGTGCCGGCCACGACGGACGACATGTCGAGCATGATGACGCGCTTGTCGAACAGCACGCGCGACACCTTCTTCTGCGTGATGCGCAGGGCCAGCCCTTCGACGATGGCCGACTTGCCCACGCCGGGTTCGCCTATCAGCACGGGGTTGTTCTTCTTACGACGGCTCAGGATTTGTGCCAGGCGCTCAATCTCGCGTTCGCGGCCCACGACGGGGTCCAGCTTGCCCTCGGCGGCGGCACGGGTGATGTCGGTGCCGAAGTTGTCGAGCACGGGCGTGTCGTTGGTGGGCTTCTGCGTGGCGGTCCTTGTGGCCAACGGGCCTTCGCCCATGCCGCGTGAGCCTTCGGAGGAAGAGCGCGGCGACGACATTTCCTCCTCGTCGTCATCGTCTTCGGTGAAGCCCATGCCGGCGTTCGGATTGGCCGATTTCATCGTAAGCAGCTCGTAGACGGCCTGATAGGTGATGAAGTGGTCGTTGAGGATGGTGGCGGCTCCGTTGTTGCCGTCCTTGAGGATGGCCAGGAGCAGGTGCTCCGTGTCGGCCAGCTCGCTTTTCAGCAGGCGTGCTTCGAGCATGCACATCTTCAGGATGCGTGCTGCCGCAGGCGAGAGTATCATCTCCCCGTCGGCGGACAGGTTATGGTTTCCGGTGTCTGTCAGTTGTTCTTCGAGGCACTCCTTGATTTGGTTCAAGTTCGCGTCGAGCTTCGTCAGTGCTTCCACAGCCTTGCCCGTGCCGTCGCGCAGGATGCCGAGCAGCAGGTGTTCGGGACCGATGATGCCGTTTCCCAGCCGGTTGGCCTCTTCCTTGCTATAGGTCAGTACGTCCGAAACTCTTTGTGAAAATTGGTAATTCATTGATTTACTCCTTCTTAATTTGGGTTATAATCCGTGGCAAAGATAATGCAAACCGAGAGAAGTACAAAAGTGGAAAACAAAGTTTTCAACTTTTTACTTCCGAGGTGCAGCCTATCTTATTCAAAGTAGTGCAAACCGAGAGAAGTACAAAAGTGGAAAACAAAGTTTTCAAGCTTTCACTCCCGCGATGCAGCCTATCTTATGTAAAGATACACATTTTTCATGTTATCCATTGCCATTTTATGGATATTCAACAAATTTTATGCCAAAAATTTCCTTCACCTGCCCGCAACGCTCCTTTGGGAATGCAATCTGACACAAAATCCAGAAAAATAGTTTTCTTGTGCTGCCAAAACGAGCTTCTTGCTGACACCCGTGTTTTTCGGAAAGGCGGAAATAGAAGGAATTGGGAGCTGAAAATGACCCTTTTCCAGCCGCAGCGTATCTTTTTCGAGGGAAAACAATGCCTTTTCCGAGGGAAAACGTTGCTTTTCCCCAGCCCAAACATACACTCCGAGCTGGGAAAACATGCACTTCAGGCTGGGAAAACATCTACTTTGGCCCGCCAAAGTGCCACTTTAGCTCGATGAAAAGGGGTGTAATGCGCCGAAAAGGCCGTTTCGGGCCTTCGGGAAACAGCTTTCCGCCCCTCCGTTTCCCTCGTTGAAATGTAAAGATTTCGCTATCCTTCTGTGTATAAGACGATAAGCCCCTTCACGTTTCAAAATTTGCCGCCGAGCCTTACCTCGGTCAGAAAGAAACGATTCTCGGCGGGTTGGAAAGACAAAATGTCAGATTGTCAAATTTGCTTTTTTATATAAGACAGGATGCGGCTCGGCAGAGTCAAATCGAAAAACTTTGTTTTTCATTTGCCTTTGCTCTCGCCTTTCACTATCTTTGAACACTGACAAATATGGTTTTATGGGTAATTCTTTCAACTATATTCTACTGACCGCCCTCCTGTGCCTCTTCTCCTGTGTGGCGGAGCGGAAGCCCGACAACGCCTTTGCGCCGGACCTGCTGGGCGAGGCCGTAGTGGAAATCCGCTATTCCCAATTCGTGGACAGCTTGGAGTATATCCCGCTGGAAACAACCGACGAATGCCTGATAGGAAAGATAAAGGACGTGTATATCGGCAAGGAACGGGTGTTCGTCCTCGACGGCAAGACGCAGAGCGTCTGAAATGAGATACACCTTATATAATATGCCAGGCCTCCCGTACACTTTCCCCCGAGCCACGCACGTCGTCATTCCGTCCACTTCCCTTCTGAAACTTTCTCCCCGAAATGTTTTCGTATGTCGTAAAAAAGCAGTACTTTAGCGTGGTTTTTCACGAACCGTGCAATGTATAATTAATAATCTTTTTAAATGCTTGAACAAGACAGAATTATAAAGATTAACATCGAGGAGGAAATGAAGTCATCGTACATTGACTACTCCATGTCGGTCATTGTTTCGCGTGCCCTTCCGGATGTTAGAGATGGTTTTAAGCCCGTTCACCGAAGAATTCTTTTCGGCATGATGGGATTGGGAAATACATCGGACAAACCTTATAAGAAATCGGCCAGAGTGGTAGGTGAGGTGCTGGGTAAGTATCACCCGCACGGCGACTCGTCCGTCTACGGCGCACTGGTGCGTATGGCACAACCGTGGGCCATGCGCTACATGCTGGTGGACGGTCAGGGCAACTACGGCTCGGTGGACGGCGACAGCGCGGCGGCCATGCGTTATACGGAGTGCCGCCTGCAGAAGATTGGCGAAGACATGATGCAGGACATCGACAAGGAGACCGTCGACATGCAGAACAACTTCGACGACTCTCTCCAGGAGCCTACCGTGATGCCTACACGCATCCCGAACCTGCTGGTGAACGGTGCATCGGGCATTGCCGTCGGAATGGCCACCAACATGCCCACGCACAACCTCTCGGAGGTAATCGACGCCTGCGTGGCCTACATCGACAACAACGACATCGAAATAGAGGAGCTGATGAACTACGTCAAGGCTCCCGACTTCCCCACAAGAGGTTACATCTACGGCATGAGCGGCGTGCGCGAAGCCTATCTGACGGGACGCGGCCGCGTGGTGATGCGTGCCAAGGCCGAGATTGAGACCGGACAGACGCACGACAAGATTGTCGTTACTGAGATACCCTACGGCGTAAACAAGGCCGAGCTCATCAAGAGCATCGCCGACCTGGCCAACGAAAAGAAAATCGAAGGCATCTCGAACGCCAACGACGAGTCCGACCGCGAAGGTATGCGCATCGTCATCGACGTGAAGCGCGACGCCAACGCCAGCGTAGTGCTGAACAAGCTCTACAAGATGACGCAACTGCAGACGTCGTTCGGCGTGAACAACGTGGCACTGGTACACGGACGTCCGCGCCTGCTGAACCTGAAGGACCTCATCAAGTACTTCGTGGAGCACCGCCACGACGTCGTTATCCGCCGCACGCAATACGACCTGCGCAAGGCCAAGGAACGTGCCCACATCCTGGAAGGTTTGATCATTGCTTCGGACAACATCGACGAAGTGATCCGCATCATCCGTGCTGCCAAGACACCCGCCGATGCCATCACGGGCCTGATGGATCGCTTCCAGCTGAGCGAAATTCAGAGCCGTGCCATCGTGGAGATGCGTCTGCGCCAGCTCACCGGCCTGATGCAGGACCAGCTGCACGCCGAGTACGAGGAAATCAAGAAACAGATAGCCTATTTGGAGGAAATCCTGGTGAACGACGAGCTTTGCCGCAAGGTCATCAAGGACGAACTCATCGAGGTGAAAGAGAAATATGGCGACGCCCGCCGCTCCGAAATCGTATATGCTTCCGAGGAATTCAATCCCGAGGACTTCTATGCCGACGACGAGATGATCATCACCATCTCGCACTTGGGCTACATCAAGCGTACGCCGCTGAGCGAGTTCCATGCGCAGAACCGCGGTGGGGTAGGTTCGAAGGGCTCCGACACGCGCGACGAGGACTTCGTGGAGCATATCTATCCGGCCACGATGCACAACACCATGATGTTCTTCACCCAGAAGGGCAAGTGCTACTGGCTGAAGGTGTACGAAATACCCGAAGGCTCGAAGAACTCGAAGGGACGCGCCATCCAGAACCTGCTGAACATCGACTCCGACGATGCCGTCAACGCCTACCTGCGCGTGAAGAACCTGAACGACCAGGAGTTCATCAACAGCCATTACGTGCTGTTCTGCACCAAGAACGGCGTCATCAAGAAGACCCTGCTCGAACAGTATTCACGTCCGCGCCAGAACGGTGTGAACGCCATCACCATCCGTGAAGACGACCGCGTTATCGAGGTGCGCATGACCAACGGTGACAACGAAATCATCATTGCCAACCGCAACGGACGTGCCATCCGCTTCCACGAAAGCGCCGTACGTGTCATGGGCCGTACCGCAACGGGTGTGCGTGGCATGACGCTCGACGAAGACGGACAGGACGAAGTGGTAGGTATGGTTTGCATCAAGGACCCTGAAACAGAAACCATTATGGTGGTATCGGAACAGGGTTACGGCAAGCGTTCGGACATCGAAGACTACCGCAAGACCAACCGTGGCGGCAAGGGTGTGAAGACCATGAACATCACCGAGAAGACCGGCAAGCTCGTGGCCATCAAGTCCGTGACCGACGAAAACGACCTGATGATCATCAACAAGTCTGGCATCACCATCCGTCTGAAGGTGGCCGACGTGCGCATCATGGGCCGTGCCACGCAGGGTGTGCGTCTCATCAACCTGGAGAAGCGCAACGACGAGATCGGTTCCGTCTGTAAGGTGACTTCCGAGCCTGAAGAGGACATTGAGGAAGAGACGGGAGCAGGAGAGAACAACTTGCCCGAGAGCAACGACGATTATGCTGAAAACTCTGAAAATCAAGATACAAATGAATAAGAATAGACAACATATTTCTAATTTAAACTTTTCTACAATCATGAAAAAAGTATTATTGTCAGCAGCCTTACTGCTTGTGGCAAGCTTTGCTTTTGCACAAGAAAAGACAGTCAAGGAAGCTAAGAAAATTGCCAGTGCAGTACAACCGGACTTTGCAAAGGCTGAAGAACTGATCAACCAGGCTTTGACAAATCCTGAAACAAAGGATCAGGCAGAAACCTGGAACGTAGCCGGCTTCATCCAGAAGAGAAGAAGCGAGAAGGAAATGGAGAACGCTTACCTGAGAAAGCCTTACGACACACTTCAGGTGTACAACAGCGCATTGAACATGTGCCAGTACTACTTCAAGTGCGATGAACTGGCCCAGATTCCCAACGAAAAGGGTAAGATCAAGAACAAGTACAGAAAGGCCAATTCGAGCGCCATTTTGGGCGAACGCGGCAACTTGATCAACGGTGGTATCCAGTACTACAACATGTATCTGGACGGCGAGAACAAGGACTATGGAAACAAGGCCCTGCAGTTCTTCGGTACATACGTTGACATCGCAGGAAGCCCCATGTTTGCTGATAATGAAGTGGTTAAGGCTGATACGTTGATGCCGCAGATCGCTTACTACGCAGCTATGGTAGCCACTCGTCTGGAAGATTATCCTGCCGTATTGAAGTATGCTCCGTATGCCAAAGACGACAAGGAAGTGGGCAAGTATGCCATGGAATTCATTTCTTCTGCCTTGAAGGCACAGGGCGATACAGCCAAGTGGGTAGCTTCTCTGCAGGAAGGTGTACAGAAGTATCCTGACCACCAGTTCTTCTTCGGAAACTTGATTGACTATTACAGCAACAACAACAAGTATGACGAAGCCATGAAGTTTGCCGATGACATGCTCGCCAAGGATCCGAACAACACGTTCTATCTGTATGTAAAAGGCTATCTGTACCACAACCAGTACAGCATGCTGAAGGACCAGAAGAAGGATGCCGAAGCTGCTGCTGCCCTGGATAAGGCTATCGAATTCTACAACAAGACAGTAGAAATCGATCCGAATTATGCTGAAGCTTATTCTAACTTAGGTCTGGTTTACTGCCTGCAGGCTCAGGATTTCTCTGAGAAGGCTACAACCGATGTGAATGATCCCAAATACAAACAAGATCAGGAAACACTGAAAGCTTTCTATGAAAAGGCAAAACCGAACTACGAGAAGGCAAGACAACTGCAACCCGAAAAGAAGGAATTGTGGCTGAACGGTCTTTACAGAGTTTACTACAACCTGCAGATGGGTCCTGAATTCGAGGAAATCGAAAGCCTGATGCAATAAGGAAACTTTTGCTTGAAGCATAAGGATAAAAAAGTCCCCGGCCCAGATTTTACATGGGTCGGGGACTTTTTCTTTTTTGGGCACTGCTTTTATGTACTGCTTCAAAAGTATGGATAGGGCGAGCCAAGTTTCTTGTTTTGAGTATTCTGCTATTATATATTAAACATAATCGTGATTATTTCCTTTTTATACGTGTTTTGTTTCTATCAGCTCTGTCGTCCGTAGATAACCAGCAACGGTGTATCGGAATGGAAAATCATCTTTCGTGCTATTCCTGGATTGAACAACCGCGAAAAGATATTTCTTTTATAAGAAGCCAGTGCGATGACGTCAATGTGGTGCGACTTGATATAATGGTCGAAATTGGTCAGGAAATTATCGTTCTGCACAACGTCGTATTGGATTTCGAGGTCGGGATATTGTTTATGAAAATATTCCTTGATACCTCCAAGTTTAATCTCGTTCCATGTATCCTTGGTGTCGGACAAATGAATCAAGGACATTGAGAACTTGAAGTCCTTCAGACTTTTGATCAGCAGGTCGAATGCAATGAGGTCGCGTTGGTCAAAGTTGGTGATAAAGGCAAATCGTTTGGCTTCGGACAACTGTTTGATGACGGCCCTGTCAGGAATGGCCAATACCGGCGTACGTGCTCTTTCTATCACTTCGGCCGTTACGCTTCCTATCAAGTCAATGTCTTTCTGATCTTTGCCACGGGTTCCCATAATGATGATGCGCGGTCTGATTTCCTTTGAATAGCGGATAATTTCTTCTTCTGGTATGCCTTCGCGCAGCGTACAGGTATATTGGATATCGGGAAATTCGCCGGATTCCACTTTCGCCTTAATCTTTTCAGACAATGAATTCAGGTCTTTATGGACTCTCTGCAAGATTCCCTTGACATGTTCTTCGTCACCATGGTGGTAATTGAAGATATCGCCATACGGCAGTGATGTGGCATAAATCGGTGTGAAATAGACATGTAGCAGTACGACTTCGGCACCTACATGTTCGGCAAACCGGAAACCAAATTCGCAGGCTTTCAGCGAATAGCTGGAGAAGTCTACGGGTATCAGAATTTTGTTGCTGGTCGTAGCGACGTGCGGAGCTTTTCCTCCTGCCACTTCTTCGGACAACCAGGCAGAACTCTCCGTAATCTCCAGAGCACGCGGCAGGTCACTCTCCTTGATGCGCACACGAACACCCGAAGAGACAACCGGCTGAATCTGGTTGATGTTGTGAATGTAGGTCTCAATACCTTCATTTTCAAGCACATTCTTCAATATTTGCGCTTTGGCATACGTCAGGATGGCGAGGGTTACTAATTTGTCTTCCATATCGGTATCGTTTATCTGTTAATATTCCGGTCTTATAAAAAATAGGCACGAATTACACTGATAACACGGATTGTATGATCCGCGAAATCCGTGTAGTCCGTGCCTATAAGGAAGCTGCCGCTGCTTTGAAGAACTCTTTTCTCAAAGCGGACAAGAAACACTTCAGGCTTCTACGGGTTGTTTATTTTCATTGGCTATTTCATCCAAAATTTGCAGAGCTCTGTCGAGCACAGTCGTGTCGTCGATCATAACCAGTCCGCCGTCTGGTCCCGGCTCCAGATGAATGCCTACGCTTTTGCCTTCCTTGAAGTTGTGACCGCCGAAGAAGTTTCTTACCGTGTCAACGCTCAGACCTAATTCATCGGCGATTCTATGCATGCTTCCTGTGGGTAAAGAGTCTTTGATTTTACGCAACTCATTAAATGTTATTGTTCTCATATACATAAACTTAATGGTTAATACTCTGTTTTTATTGTTATCGCGGTATAAACTTAAGGAAAAAAAAAGATAAAACAAACTTTTTCCCCCGTTTTTTTATCATTTTGCCAATAAAAAAAGCCCAAACTTCCTTTTCTTATGAGGAGGTTCGGGCTTTTCAGATGAAAATGTAAACCGGATGTGTCAGATGACTTCGACGGTGGAAGTAGGCACCCACCCTACCTTACCGTCTTCCAGACGAATTTCTTTCCACTCACGCATGCTGTTATCCTTGATTTCAACCTTCCGGCCTTCGTGCAGGATGAAAAGGCTGGTACCGCTTTCGCTGGGAGTGCTGCGTACAGTGACGCTCGGCGATAGGATGATGGCATCTTTCCGCTCTGTGAGGTAACTTTTCTGTGTAGAAGCGAATATATTGGCCACAATGACAACTATCAGAAATACGATGGTACCGGCAAATCCTGCCTTCTTCCATTTTACCTGTTGGGTAAAGAAGAAGACGGAAAGGGAAACGAGCAAAAGCAAGAAAGCTGCAATGGCTGTGCGTGCCCAGGCATCCGAACTTTGACAATTGATGAGTGACTTGATCCAGGTTACGAAGAATATCTCGGGGACCGGCTCCACCTTGTCTATCGCCTTGGAACGGGCGATTTCCAAATTGGCACGTATGTCCGCGTTGCCCGGACTTAACAGCAGGGCACGTTCGTAGTTCAGAATGGCCCGTGCAATATTGTCAGCTTTATAATAGCTGTTTCCCAGGTTATAATATATCTCAGCGGATTCTCCCTGTTGCAGCAGGCTTTCGTAAATCTGGATGGCCGCTGCAAAGTCGTTGCGGATGTAGGCGCTGTCGCCTTCCGCCTTGGTGGCATTGCTGATTTGCTTGGCTGCCGAGAACTCCCGTTGCGTTACCAGTGTGCTGTCCGTTTCGGCCGCAGTTACGGTACTATCTGCCGGCTGAATGTCATCTTGAGCCCATACGGCTGCCGATGTCATCAGAATGAGGGTAAATATCCATATTTTTTTCATACTGTGTACTCCTCTCTTAATGTTTGATAGAATTTTCCATTTTGCTGATTACCTCGAGCGAATCGCTATAGACCTTGTCCATGGCCTGGTTGGCGTCACCCGGTGCGAAGCGGGCGAACTCACAACTGTTCAGAGCGTTCAGGAATTCCTTGATCAGGTCTTCGGCCACACCATATTTACGCAGTTCTTCCTCGATATTGTCTTTGGACAACTGGGATACCGGAATGCTCAGCTTGTCGCTGATGTATCCCCACAGGGCTTTCAGTACTTCATCATAGAAAGCGTCTTTCTCATTGGCGGCCAACAGCTTTCCGGCCTGTTTCATACGCTTCACGGCTACCTTGTTGGCTTTCTTTGTGCGTACCTTTGCAACATTGGCATTGGCGGCAATCTGCTTGCGGTATATCAGGAAGCAAGCGATGAAAATCAGTCCCGGTACGATGTAGAACAGCCAATATCCCATGGAGCCGAAGAAGTATTTACCCTTGGGAGACAGCTTCACGTCATTCTGCTTGATGAAGCGGATATCTTCATTCAGTACCTTCAGATCCTCCTTGTTGGTGAAGTTGGCAATGGTCTGACTGGCATTTCCTGCCCCCTTCTCCACTTGTACGGTATATTCTTCGGTGGTCAGCGTCTTGTACGAACGCGACTTGATATCGAAGTAGCTGAACTTGATCGCCGGAATCTTATAGGTACCGGCATTTCTCGGAATGGCCAGATACTCAATCACTTTATTTCTGGAAAGTCCTGCATTGGTTAGTCGGAACTTGCTGTCCACTTTCGGATCATATACTTCGAAGTCTTCCGGGAACTTTACTTCCGGTTCTCCGACCAACTTCAGGTTTCCTGTTCCCGAAATGACCACTTTGACAGTGATGGCATCGTTGGTCTTGACCTTTGTACTGTTGATGCTGGAAGAAATGTTGAATTCCCCTACTCCTCCGCTGAAGTCGGCCGGCTTGCCTGCCGGAAGTGGTTTGACGTCAATGGTCAGCTTGGGAGTCATCAATGTCTTCTTGATTTGAATGCTGCCTGCACCACCATTGAAGAAAGCCTCGAACGGATCGTCTATGGCATCCATCTTTTCAATGGAAGCGTCAAAACGGGCGGCATCGATGGTCAGTTTGCCCGATTGTTGCGGGAAGAGTACAAACTGGCGGTAGATGGTGGAGTGATAGTTACGTCCCTTGTAGTGCTCCAGTCCCCAACGGCGGTCGTTGGGAAGTTCCACTTCCTGTGAATGGAACCCTTTGAAATCGGGCAGTTTCACGTTGTCGAACCCTCTCAGATCAACTACGGTATAAATCTTGTAAGTCAGCAGGATGGCCTCCTGCTCGTAGGCGGTTGTCTTGCTGGCAGTAGCGGTAATAAACAGATCGTTGTTCGAAATGGAGGTACCCGATGAACTGCTTCTGCTTGTACTTTGGGCGTTTCCGCTCTGTGAGCTGTTAGCCTTGTCAGCAGGAAGCACCTTGATCTTCACCGAATTGGACAGCATCTGATCACCATTGGCCGTGATGGTAGCCCCGGGAATGGTATATTCACCTTCCTTTTGAGCCAGCAGGATGTAGGTGAATGTCAGGGTTTCCGTTGTATTGCCGTTGATGCTCTGCATGCTGTATGAGCGGCTGGGACCCATCAATACATCAAATCCTTTTATGGAAGGTGCCCGGAAGTTTTTCACTTTCTGCGTATTTACCGTGTAAGATAGCCTGAACTGGTCGCCAACGGCCACAGCATCCGGTGCCGATGCGGTGAAAGTCACCTTATCATCGGCGTATGCCTGCACGGTCAAGGCGAGCAACGCTATCCATAAGCAAACTATTTTTCTCATATATTACTTGTTGTTTTTTAGTTTACCAATCTTTTTCCAGTCGGTTACCCTTGATAACCTGCTGTTGTTTCTTTACTTTGTCTTGCACATCCTTCTCGTCCTGCATGACAGAGTTCAGCAACTGCTCGGCATTTTCTTTGGACATCTGGTTGTCCTGCTTCTGCTGCTGGGGAGGTTCCTGTTGCTGGTTATTGTTCTGGTTCTGTTGCTGATTTTGTTTTTGATCCTGCTTCTCCTCCTGTTTCTGTTGGTTTTGCTGGTTCTGATCTTGATTTTGTTGGTTCTGCTGTTGGTCTTTCAGCAATTTCTGTGCCAAGGCCAGGTTATAGCGAGTTTCGTCGTCTTTCGGGTTGTTTCTCAACGATTGCTTGTAGGCTTCGACTGCCTTCGCATAATCCTTCTGCGACTGGAAGATGACCCCCATATTGTGATAAATCTGTGCCAGATTGGGTTTGCTTTTCTCCACCTTGGCAGCTCCGGCATACTGTTCCATGGCTTCTTTCAGCTTGTTCTGCTGCATCAACGTGTTGGCCAGATTGTACATGGATACGGTCGATTTCGGATTGACCTCTAATGCCTTCCGGTAGTTGACCTCCGCATCTACATATACGCTGTCGTTGTAGAGGCGGTTTCCTTTTCGTATCAGGTCGCGCTCTGCCTTCTGGGCCTGGGCAGCGGTTGCTACAGCCAGCAGGCAAACTATTCCAATATATTTATGATATGACATACTCATTGCTCCTTGTTCTTGTTCGAAAATAAATGGATGTTCTTGAACCGCGGATTCTTGCGTTCGAGAATCAGCATTTCGGCCAATAGCAGAATCAGGATAATCCACGCCACAGCCTGAAACTGTTCGTTGAATTCCGTATAGACTTTGGTTTCCACATCAGCCTTGGCCATTTTGTCTATTTCACGGCTGATGGCATTTTGGGCATTGTTGCTATTGTCTACCCGTACGTAGATGCCGTTACCGTTCTTGGCTATTTCCTGACACATCTGCTCGTTAAGACGGGTTACGATGACGTTACCTTCCCGATCGCGACGGTAATCGTTGCTTCCTTCCACCGGAATGGGAGCGCCGTCGGGAAGTCCCACACCCAGTACGTTGACCTGAATGCCTTTGTCCGCAGCCTCCTTGGCAGCTTCTACAGCTCCTCCTTCGTGGTTTTCACCGTCAGTTATCACAATGATGGTACGCCCCACCCCTTCCTGTGGAGTGAAACTCCGGGTAGCCAGATTGAGGGCAGCACCGATGGCCGTACCCTGTTTGGATATCAGTGACGGTTCTATGGTTTCCAGGAACATCTTGGCCGAAATGTAGTCGCTCGTGATGGGCAGCTGGGTAAAGGCATCGCCCGCAAAGACAATCATACCCACCTTGTCGTTCTGCATCTTGTCCACCAGTCTGGATACCAATCGTTTGGCTTTTTCCAAACGGCTGGGCTGAACATCCTGTGCCAACATGGAGTTCGAAATATCCAGTGCAATCATGACTTCCACTCCCTGTCTTTTCACCGTTTCCAGCTTGGAGCCGAACTGGGGCCGGGCCAGCAATACGGCGAACAAGCCGATAGCCACCCATACAATCCAGAATTTTACGTCGGGACGATACTTGGATACATCCGGCATTAACTGAGCCATCAGTTTCGGATCGCCGAACTTACGGATGGCCTTGCGTCTCCTATAGTTCGAGTACAGGTAGAAGGCTGCCAACACAGGCAGCAGCAGCAACAGGTACAAATATGCAGGTTCTTCAAATCGAAACATATCTTTTTCTCTTTATCTACGTTTTTCTTTTTATCACTTTACGGGGCGTCCACACGTTCCATTAAGGAATCTTTTTCAAAATGGTGTTGCGCAGAAGCACTTCCAACAAGACACACAGGAAGGCAGCCAATGCAAACCAGCGGTATTCTTCCTCACGCTTGCTGAACTCCTTCACGTTCAGTTTCGTCTTTTCCAGTTTGTCAATTTCCTCATAGACTTCCTTTAACTTTGAGTTGCTGGTGGCTCGGAAATAGTTTCCGTCCGTGGTACCGGCAATCTGCGTCAAGGTCTTTTCATCAATTTCTACGGGAATATTGACGTACTGCACCGTTCCACCTACCGGATAAGGATAAGGTGCCGTTCCATTGGTTCCTACTCCGATGGTATAGACGCGGATGCCGAAACTTTTGGCTATCTCGGCTGCCGTCAGCGGAGAGATGTCTCCACGGTTATTCGTACCGTCGGTCAGCAGAATGATGACTTTCGACTTGGCTTTGCTGTCCTTCAGGCGGGTTACGGCATTGGCGATACCCATACCCACAGCTGTACCGTCTTCAATCACTCCGCACTTGATGTCCTTGATCAGATTCAGCAGTACGGCATGGTCTACCGTCAACGGGCATTGGGTGAAACTTTCACCTGCAAACAGGGTGATGCCGATATTGTCGTTGGGACGTCCGTTGATAAACTGGGCTGCCACGTCTTTGGCTGCCTCCAGGCGGTTGGGCTTCAAATCCTCGGCCAGCATACTGGTCGATACGTCGATGGCCATCATGATGTCTATACCTTCTATCTCACTGTTTTGCCAGCTGTCTGTGGTCTGAGGGCGTGCCAGTACCAGAATAATCAGAATCAGACTGGCCACCCGAAGCGCAAACGGAGCATGCAGCAGATAATTCTTATAACTTTTGGGTGTATGCGCATATACACGGGCATCAGAAACTTGAAGAGTCGCTTCATTATTCCTGCGTTTCAGTATATACCATACAATATAAGGTATAAGCAGCAGCAGTAAAAATAAATATTCAATATTAGCGAAAACCATGGTTTCTACGTTTTAAGCAAAGTAATTATACAACTCCTTACAAATATAGACCAAAGCCCAGACAAACAAGCCCGCCATGACTACGGCACCGGCACCCAACAGCAGTTTGGTCTGCAGTGAGCGTTTCTCCACAATGGTGATTTCAGTCGGTTGCGGTTTGGCGTTTTCGTCCTCCTTTTCTTTGGTTTCATTGATGAAGTCAATGGCATTGAGCAAGTTGGCGTCGTTCTCGTTCATCAGCGGGTTATGCTTGGCAAATTTAACCAGATCGGCCGTCTGGAACAACTCCCGCAAGTCGGCCAATGCCTCCTTGTCATTCGTTTCCAGCAGCTTGTCTATGATTTCAGTAGAAGTCATCTCAAGGGCATTGAAGCCGAAACGTTCCTTGATATAGGTACGAAGAGCATCTGTCAACTCTGTATAATATTCCTTCGGCTGTCCTTTCTGCCATACCTTCTCCTGCTTGATGCGTTCGATTTCCTTTATGGCTACCTGATGGGGCGGCAGTTTGGGCTCTACCTTCACTTTGCGGATAATCGGTTTGTTGTCACGGATGCGCTTGACCAGATAAATGGCTGTCAGCAGGAACGGTGCCAGTAACAGCACGCAGGCGATGAACAGATACCAGTCTTCCCATGCAAAAGGAGCCTTCATAATGGTTTTGGGACCGAAGAACTGGTCGGGATGCAGTGTGTCGACCGGAACTGAATATACCTTGAGAGCCAATGTTTTCGAACGATAGGTCTGGTTGTCCACCATCACTTCCATGGGAGGCAGATAGTAGAGGGCGGAGTCAAAAGACGTCACCGTATATTCTTGTGTAATCAATGCACGTTTTCCGTCATTCAGTAACTGTGTGTCGGGCTTGGCAATATCCACAATTTCCACTCCCGTCACCAGCGTATCCCTGAAGGCTGGAAATATAGCTCTTTTGTTGGCATCGAGCGACACTTCCAGTTTGACTTTCGCTTGCTCGCCGATCAGTATTTGAAGGGAGTCGATGCTTGCGTCCACTGTTACAGACTGCGCATGCCCTTTTCCGACCAATGCCAAGGCCAAGGCTATAGAAAGCAAATATCTTTTCATTGTTCTATTCTTAATTAAGTAAACATCCATTTGTACACGCCCGGAGCGTCAGCTTCTTTGGGCGAACAGTGACATCAGAGCCTTTACATAATCCTGGTCGGTCCGTACTGACACGTTGTCTACGTTGCTTTTGGTGAACGTTTCGCTCAGTTCATTCTGCCTCTTCACCCACCATTCATGGTGTGCTTGGCGCACAGCTCTTGATGAAGTGTCTATCCACTGTTCATGACCCGTCTCGGCATCCTTTATCTTCATCAGTCCAATGGCCGGAAGCTCTTCCACGCGGCGGTCGTATACCTGGATAGCCACCACGTCATGCTTTCGGTTGGCAATAGTCAGGGCATTCTTGAAGCTTTCCTGATCAATGAAGTCCGAGAGGACGAACGCCGTACAACGCCGTTTCATGACGTTGGTCAGGTATTCCAGTCCCAGCCGGATATTGGTACGCCGGCTTTCTGCATGGAAGTCAATCAGTTCACGGATGATGTACAGGATATGCTTGCGTCCTTTCTTGGGCGGAATGAACTTCTCAATCCGGTCAGAGAAAAAGATGACACCGATTTTATCGTTGTTCTGTATGGCCGAGAATGCCAGTGTAGCAGCTATTTCCGTCACCATATCCTTCTTCATCTGTTTCACCGTACCGAATTCCAAACTGCCGGAAACGTCTACCAGCAACATGACCGTCAGTTCGCGTTCCTCTTCAAAGACCTTCACATAGGGCTTATTGAAGCGGGCAGTCACGTTCCAGTCGATGTCGCGTACGTCGTCGCCAAACTGATATTCGCGTACCTCAGAGAAAGCCATACCCCTACCCTTGAAGGCAGAATGATACTGGCCTGCAAAGATGTTGCTGGACAATCCGCGCGTCTTGATTTCAATCTGACGGACTTTCTTCAATAGTTCTGTAGTTTCCATTTGCAAGTCTCAAAGATAATGAATCCATGAAGATGTACACACCTTTTACAGGACACATCTTCATGTTTGAAATAATCAGGAAAGCCCTTTACCCTGTCGGTTGCAGGGCCTTCTCATATTCTTGTCTGAACCTGTTGCAAAGCCGGATGCATCAGGGTACTTCTACCTTGTTCAGGATCTTGCTGACGATTTCGTCCGAAGTCAGGTTGCTGGCTTCAGCCTCATAGGTCAGGCCGATACGGTGACGCAGTACATCGTGGGCCACAGCACGCACGTCTTCGGGAATGACGTAACCGCGACGTTTGATAAAGGCATAGCTGCGGGCTGCCAGTGCCAGATTGATGGATGCACGGGGTGAGCCGCCGAATCCGATCATGTCCTTCAGTTCCTTCAAGTCATATTTTTCCGGATAACGAGTCGCAAATACGATATCAACAATGTATTTCTCGATCTTTTCATCTAGATAGACCTGGCGAACCACCTTTCTGGCCTCAATGATTTCTTCCGCCTTCAGAATCGGACGTACCTGATTTCTGTCTCCATTGATATTCTGGCGGATAATCAGTTTTTCTTCTTCCTGTTTCGGATAGTCGATGATGACCTTCAGCATGAAACGGTCCACCTGGGCTTCGGGCAGCGGATAGGTTCCTTCCTGTTCGATGGGGTTCTGGGTTGCCATTACCAGGAACGGTTGCGGCAGTTGGAAAGTCTCGTTACCAATAGTCACCTGGCGTTCCTGCATGGCTTCCAGCAAGGCGCTCTGTACCTTGGCCGGAGCACGGTTGATTTCATCCGCCAGTACGAAGTTGGCGAATACCGGACCTTTCTTCACCTGGAAGCTTTCGTCTTTCTGGCTGTATACCATGGTACCGATGACATCGGCCGGCAGCAAGTCCGGAGTAAACTGAATACGGCTGTACTGCGCATCAATCAGCGATGCAAGGGTTTTGATTGCCAATGTCTTTGCCAATCCCGGCACACCTTCCAGCAGCACATGACCGTCGGAAAGCAGACCGATCAACAAGGATTCTACCAAATGTTTCTGACCGACGATGACTTGGTCCATGCCTGTCGTAAGGTTGGTGATGAAAGCACTTTGTCTTTCAATCCGCTCGTTCAGTTCGCGGATATCAATAGTTTCAGCCATAAAATCTGTATTTTTAAAGTTTAAATTTCTGTTTTTTGTACCGACATTCAGTCAGTTTGTCTATTTGCTCCCAAAAGTACGGCAATAAATTAACCATACCAACTAATTTTTATTAAAAAAGAAGTCCAAACCTTTAGTTTAAACTAAATTCAGACAGTTTAGGATACCTCAAAAAAAGAAGCAGTAAGATTCTTACCGCTTCTTCACCAGTTTGGGTATCCGGATGGTCGTACCACTGGGTACGTTGTTCGGATTCTTCAATATCTTGGCATTGTGTTTCACCAGATATGGCCACAAGGCCTTTGTACCATAGAATTTGAGCGAAACCCGGGTGAGGGTTTCTCCTTCCTGAATGGTATATTCCGTTTGGGTGCCTTCTATTTCGTAGTTCACCGAGTCCGGTACGAAAGGCTGTCCCTTCTTGGCATTATTTTTTTCTGTCACTTGTCCGTTTGCTGCAGGACGTCTTTCTTTTTTCGGCTGGACGGGAGTCCTTTCCGCTTGTTCCTTGCTTGCAGTAACCTCAGTCGAGTTTACCGTATCAGTCTTCACAGGCGCTATCGTATCAGTTGCGATACGAGGAGGCGTAACGGATATCCCCTCTTCGACTGCTGGCTCGTTATGTTGCCCATCAGCCTCTTGCATGTCTGGCAGATAGAGATAGCCTACTACCCCGCCACATGCCATCAGGATGAAGACCACTATTCCTGCCAGCCATTTGGATGCTTTTCCCGAAGTACGGTTGTCGTTCGGTGTAGTCTCTGCATCAACTGCAGGTTCAGTTTCTGGCTTTGGTTCCGGTTCCGGATGAGAAGTCACGGGTATCTCCTCCGTTTTGGGAGCAACTGCCTCCTTAGGCTCTTCCGCAGGCGTTTCGGGTTCTTGTTTCTCCACATTTTCCGGTTCAGCAGGACGATTCTCTGCAGGTTCCTCACCGCAAAGCTGTTCGTCTTTCTGGCATTCGTCCACCGTCTGTTCTTCTTCAGCAGGCACTGCGACCGTTTCCGGTTGCTGCACTTCCTGGGAAGACGTCATGCCCGTTTCTGCTTCTCCATCAAAATCATCTTCATTGTCCTTTTCCACCGGTGTGTCGTCAAACTGTACATTCTCGTTCAGAACCACTGTTTCAAAGTGGGCGAACGGCCGGTTGATGATTTCTTTCAGTGTTGTGTCCGGGGTGAACGATATTTTGTTATGTCCTTGTATTTCAATTCTTTCTCCTGTATTGACGTCGATACTTTCCCGACTGTCCACCTCGATAAGCTTGAAAGTACCCAGCCCCTTCACCTTGACATACTTGTCCTGTTCCAGCCCCTCTTCAATCAGGGTGAAAAATGCCTTGACAAAGTCTCCCGCATGTTCGGGCTCCATGCCATGCTTTTCGACAAGCAGGTCGGTCAGGTTCTGTATGTTTATTTTTTCATTCATTCTACTGAGGGCGTTGCTTGAACTTTCCTTTGAGAAGACACTGGGTTTGTACGTCAACACCAATTTGGGAGGCACCAGCATACGTTGTTTGCTTGTCGGATTCACGGAGATGCGTTCGGATTTCTTTTTCACTTCAAACGTTCCGAAGCCCTGTATGGCTACGGCGTTTCCCTCCTCCAGTTGCCGGGTCATGACCGATAGCAGCGAAGATACCAGTTCTGAAGTGTCTTTCAGGGTATACCCCAGTCTTTTGGACAGTTCTGACGTAAATTCTTTATTGTTCACAGGTCGTTGTTCCTTTTTGATGTTAGCGGACGCTATATTAACAATTTTTCTTCACATGGGCAATATCTTGCCTGAAAAAAGTCTGACAAGACGCCCAAAAAGGTCGAAATCATCGGAATCGACGATTTCCACGTCATAAAATTGGCCGATTGTCAGATTTGCTCCCTGCTTTTCGATCAGCACTTCCGGATCCACTTCCGGTGAGTCAAATTCCGTCCGTCCCACGTAGTAATCACCTTCCAGTCGGTCGATGATGACTTTCATCCGCTGCCCTATCTTGGCTGCGCTCAGTTCGGCAGAGATGCCACGCTGAATTTCCATCAGTTCGTCCAGACGTGCCTGTTTCACTTCCGGTGGAATGTTGTCTTCATAATGGGCGGCAGCATACGTGCCCTCCTCTTCCGAGTAGGCAAAAGCTCCCATACGGTCGAAGCGCACCTGGCGGACAAATTCCTTCAGTTCCTCGAAATCGGCTTCTGTCTCTCCCGGATGCCCCACCATCAGTGTGGTGCGCAGGTGGATGCCCGGCACCTCCCTGCGAAAGTCCTCTATCAGTTGATAGGTCTGTTCCTTGGTGACGTTTCTGCGCATTTTCAGCAGCATGTTGTCACTGATGTGCTGCAAGGCGATATCCATATATCGGCACACGTTGGGACGTTCACGCATCACGCGAAACAGCTCCGTCGGGAAATGAGCTGGATAAGCGTAATGCAGCCTGATCCATTCCACACCCGGAATGTCGGCAATCCGTTCAATCAGTTCGGGCAGCATCTGTTTCTGATACAGATCCACGCCGTAATAAGTCAGTTCCTGTGCGATGACCTGGAACTCCTTCACCCCCCGGCCCACCAGATACTTCACTTCCTCCAGGATTTCCTCCATGGGGCGCGAAATGTGTCTGCCGGTAATGATGGGGATGGCGCAATACGAACACTTGCGGTCGCATCCTTCCGATATCTTCAGATAGGCATAATGTCTCGGCGTGGTCAGCACCCGTTCATTGTGCAGTTCCTCGTGATAGGCTTTGCCCAGGTCGTCCAGCAGTTCTTTCCAGTTGAACTTACCGTAAAACTTGTCCACTTGCGGAATCTCGATGGCCAGCTCCTTCAGGTAGCGTTCCGAGAGGCATCCCATGACATACAGCTTCTCGAGCATTCCCTCCTCCTTGGCCTGCGCGAATTCCAGAATCATGTTGATGGATTCTTCCTTGGCATCGCCGATGAAACCGCAGGTATTGATGACAGCTATTTCGCCATGTGGGTGTTCAGCGTCGTGGGTCACGTGGTAGCCGGCTTCTTCCAGTTGTCTCAACAGATGTTCTGAGTCCACCAGGTTCTTGGAGCAACCCAGTGTGATGATGTCTATTGTCTTTTTCTTCATTGATTGTCTCCGAACAATGATTCAACAAACTCCTTTTTGCGGAACACCTGCAAGTCTTCCATTCCTTCACCCAGTCCGATGTACTTGACGGGAATCTTGAACTGGTCCGAGATGCCGATGACGACGCCTCCCTTGGCCGTTCCGTCCAGTTTGGTCACGGCCATGGCGGTCACCTCCGTTGCCAGGGTAAACTGCTTGGCCTGTTCGAAGGCATTCTGTCCGGTCGATCCGTCCAGTACGAGCAACACCTCGTTGGGAGCGTCGGGTACCACTTTCTTCATCACGTTCTTTATCTTGGTCAGCTCGTTCATCAGTCCCACCTTGTTGTGCAGACGTCCGGCCGTGTCTATGATGACGACATCAGCCTGGTTGGCTACCGCCGAACTCAGCGTATCAAAAGCGACAGAAGCCGGGTCGGCCCCCATCTTTTGTTTGACGACAGGCACTCCTACCCGTTCACCCCATATCATCAGCTGTTCCACGGCAGCGGCACGGAAGGTGTCGGCGGCACCCAACACCACCGATTTCCCGGCCTTCTTGAACTGGTAGGCCAGTTTACCGATGGTGGTAGTTTTTCCCACTCCGTTCACACCCACCACCATGATGACATACGGTTTCTTGGTGATGGGAGCTTCAAAGTCGTCCACGTCACTGGTATTGTTCTCAGCCAGCAGGCTGGCAATTTCGTCACGCAGAATGTGGTTCAGTTCCTGCGCATTCATGTATTTCTCGGTCGCAGCTCTTTTTTCGATGCGTTCAATGATTTTCAGCGTAGTGTCTACGCCGACATCCGATGTGATGAGCACCTCCTCCAGATTATCCAGCACTTCGTCGTCCACTTTCGATTTACCGGCGATGGCACGGGCTATCTTGCCGAACACGCTCTCTTTGGTTTTGGACAACCCCTTGTCCAACGTCTCTTTTTTCTCTTTTGAAAAAAAACTAAAAAATCCCATAATCGTCTCTATAATGCATTATGCTACAAAGATAGTGAAAGGTGAGTGGAGAGGCAAACGAAAAACAAAGTTTTTCAGTTTGACTGTCCCGAACCGCATCCTTCATAAACAAAAAATCCTCCCATCGGTATGAAACCGACAAGAGGATTTGGGTATGAATGATGATTGTTAAAATCTTATTTCTTGAAAAAGTCTTGTACCTTTTCGTTCGGAACCATCTGTTCATCGAAGATGTAAGCGCCGGTCTTCGGAGACTTTACCATCTTGATAACCTTTGTATATGCACGACCCTCTTTTGAGCCCTCGTGCAAACTTGCTACTGTTTTCTTTGCCATGGGTTATGCGTATTATTTAATTTCTTTGTGTACTGTCACTCTCTTCAGGATCGGATTGTACTTCTTCAGCTCCAATCTTTCGGTAGTGTTCTTTCTGTTCTTTGTAGTGATGTAACGAGAAGTTCCCGGCAGACCACTGTCTTTCTGCTCTGTGCATTCCAGAATCACCTGTACTCTGTTTCCTTTCGTTTTCTTTGCCATATTCTAAGTCTCCTCTAGTTTTTAACCAATTACTTTAATGGTTTTCCAATCACAATAACCCTTAGCTACGGCTTCGTTCAGGGCAGCGTCCAGGCCTTTCTTGTTGATGATGCGCAGACCGGCGGCACACAGGCTCAGGCTGATCCAGCAGTCTTGTTCTACATAGTAGAATTTCTTTGTAAACAAGTTCAAGTCAAAGGTTCTTTTTGTTCTTCTCTTTGAATGTGAAACATTGTTGCCAATCATGGCTTTTTTTCCGGTAATTTGACAAATCTTCGACATTTCTATCTTCTTTTTATAGTTTTTATCTATGCCTATTTCAAACAGAGCGCAAAGTAAGCACTTTTATCGTTAACTACCAAGCTTTTCGGAGAATAATTCGTTGTGAAATAACAATTTTTCCTTATTTCACGAGTTCTACGAGTAAATCCAGCGCATTTTGAACTGCATTCTGCACGTTTTTCTCCCGTCCATTGTCACCAGTCTGCATGGTGGTGATCATTTCAGTTTTATAGGCAACGGCTATCCAGATGGTCCCCACCGGCTTTTCCGGCGTCCCTCCTCCGGGCCCGGCAATGCCCGAGGTGGCGATGGCACAATCGGTTTTCAGCGTTTTCATCGCTCCTGCCGCCATTTCCATCACCGTCTCCCGGCTCACGGCGCCATGCTTTTCCAGCGTATCGGCCGCTACCCCCAGCAGATTTATCTTCACTTCGTTCGAGTAGGCCACGATGCTTCCCTTGAAGTACTCCGAGCATCCGGCCACCGAAGTAATGGCGGCGGCCACCCGACCTCCCGTACAGCTTTCTGCGGTGGAAAGGGTCAAATTCTTCGCCTGGAGCAGCTTGCCCAATTCTTCTTCCGTCTTCATGTCACGTTCGTTTTATTGAAGGGTTACACGCGAATAGGCCGGTGCCTCCATCGGGCAGAAGTCCTTGTCCTGATACTTGAAGTAGCCTGTAATGGCAATCATGGCCGCATTGTCGGTGGTATAGCTGAATTTGGGGATGAATATCTTCCATCCGTATTTCTGCGCATGTTCCTTGAAGGCGTTCCGCAGCCCGTTGTTGGCCGATACACCGCCTGCCACAGCCACCTCTTTTATATTATATTGTTTGGCGGCTTTTCTCAGCTTGTCCATCAGGATGTCCACAATCGTGGCCTCCAGCGAAGCGGCCAGGTCCGTCTTGTGATGTTCGATGAAATCAGGATCCTCCTTCACCCATTCGCGCAGGGAGTACAGGAACGAAGTCTTCAGTCCGCTGAAGCTGTAGTCCAGCCCCGGGATATGCGGTTTGCTGAAGCTGAAAGCCTTCGGGTTTCCTTGGCGTGCCAGCTTATCGATAATCGGTCCTCCCGGATACCCCAGCCCCATCACCTTCGAGCATTTGTCGATGGCTTCGCCGGCTGCGTCGTCGATGGTCTGTCCCAGGATTTCCATGTCATTGTAGGCTTTCACCAGGATGATTTGGGAATTTCCGCCCGACACCAACAGGCAGAGGAAGGGGAAAGTCGGCTGCTCGCTCTCTTCACCTTCCACTTTAATAAAGTGAGCTAACACGTGCCCTGTCAGGTGGTTGACGTCAATCATCGGTATGCCGAGCGAACGGGCAAACCCCTTGGCGAAGGAAACGCCTACCAGCAGCGAGCCCATCAGTCCCGGCCCCCGGGTAAAGGCTACGGCGCTCAGTTCCTCCTTGGTCACTCCAGCCCGTTTCAGTGCCTCGTGTACCACGGGCACGATGTTCTGTTGATGGGCGCGTGAGGCCAGTTCGGGCACCACGCCTCCGTATGCTTCGTGCACCGCCTGGCTGGCCACGACGTTCGACAGCAGGTAACCGTCCTTGATGACGGCTGCCGATGTGTCGTCGCACGAGCTTTCTATTCCCAGTATAATTGTACTCATAAGTGTTTATTTACGTTTAAGCACTGCAAAAGTAGTGATAAAAGTAGTATGGATAATGTATTATTTCATATTTTTGTTGGCTGAATATAAAAATTAACGGCCTATCAGAAGACTGAAGCAGACAATACGTTGGGTGGTTGGTATCCTCATCAGCTTCTATATCGTCATCACCCTGTTGCTGAACATTCCCTATGTCCAGCGTCAGCTTTCTGTGCTCGTCACCCATGAGCTGGAAGCCCTTCTGGACACCCGTCTCCGTGTGGGGCGCATCAGCCTCGGCTTGTTGAACCGCATTGTGGTGGAAGATTTGCTGGTCGACGACCGTTCTGGCAAAGAGATGCTCAAGGCCACCCGCCTGTCGGCCAAGTTCAACCTTCTTCCTCTCCTGAAGGGGCGGATTTCCATCAGCAACATCCAGTTTTTCGGATTCAACATCCGGCTCGAAAAAGCCACTCCCGAAGCGGCTCCCAATTTCCAGTTTCTCATCGACACCTTTGCTTCCAAGGACACCGTTCCCAAGGAAACGCGCCTCGACCTGCGCATCAATTCTCTGCTCATCCGCCGTGGCCGCTTGTCCTACAATGTCCTTTCCGAGGCGGAAACCCCCGGCCGTTTCAATGCGGGGCACGTCAACCTGAGCGACATCATTGCCAGCATTTCGCTGAAAGCTTTACGTAACGACACCATCCATGCGGCTGTCAAGCGCATGAGTTTCAAGGAGCAGTCTTCCGGTTTCGAGCTGGACCGTTTGGGTTTGGAGGTTATCGGCAACGACAAGGGCATGCAGATAGCGGGGCTCCGCATCGACCTGCCCCGTACCGACCTGCAGATGGACACCATCCGGATGGAGTACGACAGCCTGGCCGCGCTGAAGGATTTTGTCCATCAGGTACGTTTTACCTGCCGCCTCCAGCCTTCGACGCTCACCTTGGGCGATTTGTCGGCTTTCGTTCCGGCCCTGAAGCCTTTTTCCGATCCGCTCCAGCTCGAAGCCGAGGCCGGAGGGACCGTCGATGCGTTGAACTGTCCGTTGCTCTCCGTTTCTTCCGGCGACCATTTTGTCCTGCAGGGCGACGTGTCGTTTCAGGATTTGTCCAGTGGCGGCGACGCCTATGTGTTCGGCAACCTGTCCCGTCTGTATGCCGATCCCGAGGGAGTGGCATTCTTTGTCCGCAATCTCAGTAGCCACTACACCGGTGTCCCTCCCGTTCTCCAGCGCTTGGGCACCATCAGTTTCCGTGGCGAGCTCTCCGGTTATTTCACCGATCTGGTAACCTACGGAAACATCCGCACCAACCTGGGCGTCATCCGCACCGATATCAAGCTGAGTTCCTATACCGAAGCAGACCGTCACATCCTCTCCTATTCGGGCGACATGAAGACCAGTGGTTTTCAGTTAGGTCGGCTGACGGGCAATGCCAAGTTGGGAAACATCACCTTCAATGTCAAGCTGGACGGCCGCCATGCCGCCAACACCTATCCGGCCATCACGGCCAAGGGACTGGTGTCCTCCATCGACTATAGCGGTTATACCTACGAGAATATCACCCTGGACGGAGAGTATCGCCACGGAGGTTTCACGGGTGGGGTCAGGCTGGAGGACGAGAATGCCTCGCTGGCTCTCAACGGTACTATCAATGCCGTCAGCAAGGTACCCACCTTCAATTTCCTGGCTTCCGTCAATCACATTCGTCCTCATGCCCTCCATCTCACGAAAAAATACGAGGGAGCCGAATTTTCCGTTCGTCTGAAGGCCGACTTTACCGGAGGCTCCATCGACGAGATGGACGGCGAAATCAACATCGACAGCCTGGAATACACCTCCCCGGAAAACTCTTATTTCCTGGACAACCTCAAGCTGGTGGCCAGCCGTTCGGACGACCATCGCAAGCGCCTCGATTTCATTTCCCCCTTTCTGCGCGGCAATATCGAGGGCGACTACTCCTACCGCACGCTTCCGGCCAGCTTCCTCAATATTCTCCGGCGGTACTTGCCGGCCGTTCTCCCCGCGTCCGGGAAAAAAGAAAAACTCCCTGAGACGGCCAACAATTTCGGCTTCGACTTTCATATCTACGACACCGAGCTGCTTTCCAAGGTCTTTGGCATCCCCTTGACTGTCTATACCCATTCCACGTTGAAGGGATATTTCAACGACAAGCTGGGCCGGATTCGCATGGAAGGCTACTTCCCCCATCTTCGTTATGGCAACAAGTTCATCGAGTCGGGCCTCCTTCTGTGCGAGAATCCCAGCGACTGTTTCCATGCCCGTGTCCGCTTCACCAACCGCCATGCCGACGATGCCGTCAATGTTTCCCTGGAAGCCCGTGCCCAGAACGACAGCCTCCAGACGGTTCTCAATTGGGGCAACAACGGTACCGTCACCTATAGCGGCCAGCTTTCCGCCACTACCCGCTTCATGCGCCACCAGCTGGAGGAAGCCACCAGCAAGACCGTTTCCCGCCGTCGGCGCAAGGCACCTGCTCCCGTTCCGGCTCTGAAGACGGTGGTCGACATCCATCCCACCGACGTCATTCTCAATGATACCCTTTGGAACATCCGTCCCTCCCAAGTGGTGCTCGATTCCGGCCGGGTGTACATTCACGACTTCCAGTTCACCAACCGGCGTCGCTACCTTCATGCCGACGGCATCGTTTCCGACCGTCCTCAGGACACCGTCCGCCTCGACCTGCAGCAGATCAATATCGGCTACGTATTCGACATTGCCAATCTGGGCGTCAATTTCCAGGGAGAAGCCACCGGTCCGGCCTACGCCAGTGGGGTGTTGGGCACCCCCGTCATGTCTACCGACCTCTTCATCCACAACCTGGGCATCAACGACGGCCTACTGGGCAATGCCGACATCCACGGTGAATGGCACCACGACGTGAAGGGCATTTACCTCGATGCCCGCATTCGTGAGGCCGACATCGCGCGTACCCGTGTCCACGGCTTCATCTACCCCATCAAGCCCACCAGCTCGCTCGACCTGCAGATCGATGCCGACAGCACCAACCTCCAGTTCATCCATTATTACATGCAGAGCATCACGCCTCAGTTCTCTGGCCGTGCCACCGGTCATGTACACTTCTACGGCAAGTTCAAGGCCCTCACCATGGAAGGCCGTGTCTACGGCGACGCGTCCATGAAGGTCGATGTACTCAATACCACCTTCTCCGTCCGCGACAGCATCTACATTGCCCCGGACGGACTCACGTTCCGCAACAACCGCCTCTACGACACCCAGGGCCACCAGGGCACCATGAGCGGCTATCTCCACTACAACCACTTCAAGGACCTCAACTACCGTTTCAACTTCGATGTCAGCAACATGCTGTTGCTCAACACCCGCGAGTCGGCCGATTTCCCCTTCTATGGAACCGTTTACGGCACCGGCACCGCCAGCATCGCCGGCAATGCGGCCGATGGCGTCAACATCAACGTCGCCATGAGCACCGGTCGCAACTCCAACTTTACATATATCAAGGACAATGTCACTTCGGCGGTGTCCAACCAGTTCATCCGCTTTGTCGACAAGACTCCCCGCCGTGCCGTACAGGACAGCGTCCTGGTTTCCATCTACGAGCGGGCCCGCCGCGAGATGGCTGCCGAAGAAGAACTGCGTAACTCCGATACCGACATCCGCCTGAACCTCATTGTCGACGCCACTCCCGATGCCACCATGCGCATCATCATGGATCCTGTAGCGGGCGATTATATCAGTGGCCGTGGTTCCGGCAACATCCGTACCGAGTTCTACAACAAGGGCGACGTCAAGCTGTTCGGCAATTACACCATCAACCAGGGAGTCTACAAGTTCAGCCTGCAGGAAGTCATCCGCAAGGACTTTGTCATCAGGAGCGGCAGTTCCATCACCTTCAACGGCGAGCCGCTCAACGCTACTCTCGACATCCATGCTAACTATACCGTCAACTCCGCTTCGCTGAACGACCTCATTCCCAACGCCAGCACTTTTGTGGACCAGACCAATGTCAAGGTCAACTGTGTGACGGACCTCACCGGCCAGCTCACTTCGCCCAACATCAAGCTCGACCTCGAGCTGCCCAACGAGCGCGACGAGGTGGAAGCCCTTGTCCGCAACTACATCCCCACGGACGAGCAGATGAACATGCAGATTCTCTACCTGCTGGGTATCGGCAAGTTCTATCCTTCCGAAACCTTCGGCACGGGCCAGAACTCCGACATGATGTCCAGTGTGCTCTCCTCCACCCTGTCCGGTCAGCTCAACAATGCCCTTTCCCAGATCATCGACAACAACAACTGGAACGTCGGCACCAATTTCAGTACCGGCGAGAAGGGCTGGACCGACATGGAGTTCGAAGGCATGCTTTCCGGCCAGCTGCTCAACAACCGCCTGCTCATCAACGGTAACTTCGGCTATCGCGACAATCCGTTGGCCAACACCAACTTCGTGGGCGACTTCGAGGCCGAATGGCTTGTCAACCGCTCCGGCGACATCCGCCTGAAGGCCTACAACGAGACCAACGACCGCTATTATACCCGTACCAACCTCACTACGCAGGGCATCGGCATCATCTTCCGCAAGGACTTCGACAAGTGGAACGATCTGTTCTTCTGGAAGAAGTGGAAACTATTCCGGCTCAAGCAGCTGCGTCCCAAGCAGGACGCTCAGCCGGCTGTGCCCGATACCACCTCCACCCGCTGATTTCCGTTTTCCACCTCGGGATAAGACACAAAAATAGGGCGTGTCAAAATAGAAAAGGATAATCAAGACACTATGCCATCCTAAACGAAATGAAGGATCTCAAAACACAACAAACAGTTGCTTTCAAGATCCTTCACTCGTAGCCCTTCACTCGTAGCTCGTCACTCCTTAATACGAGCGTGCGAAAATCACGCGGCAGGCCGACGGTTTGCCCGTCACCATACACTTGCCCGGCTCCTTGTCGCCAGGCACGAACGAGTCGAACGGGATGCAGCGGATGGTCGCCTTCGTCTCCTCCTTGATCTTCTCCTCGGTTTCGGTCGTTCCGTCCCAGTGGGCCAGGATAAATCCGCCTTCCTCAATCTTCTCCTTGAATTCGTCGTAGCTGTCCACCGTCGTGATGCGGCTGTTGCGGTATTTCAGCGCCTTCTGGTAGATGTTCTGCTGTATCTCTTCCAGCAGGTTCTTTACATATTCCTCGATGCCGTCGCACGAGCGTGTTTCCTTCTCCAGCGTGTCGCGGCGCATCACCTCTACCGTGTTGTTTTCCAGGTCGCGTCCGCCCATCACCAGACGAACCGGCACACCCTTCACCTCGTAGTCGGCAAACTTGAAGCCAGGACGTTTGTTGTCCGCGTTGTCATATTTTACCGAGATGCCCATAGCCTTCAGCTTGTCTACGATGCCGGCCACCTTCTGGTCAATCTTCTGCAGCATCTCCGCATTCTTGTAGATGGGGACGATAACTACCTGTATCGGTGCCAGGTGCGGCGGCAGTACCAGGCCGTTGTCGTCGGAGTGCGTCATGATCAGCGCGCCCATCAGTCGGGTCGATACGCCCCACGACGTAGCCCATACATACTCCAGCTTGTTTTCCTTGTTCACAAACTGCACGTCGAAAGCCTTCGCGAAGTTCTGTCCCAGGAAGTGCGACGTACCGCTCTGCAGTGCCTTTCCGTCCTGCATCATGGCCTCGATGGTATATGTGTTCAGGGCACCGGCAAAACGCTCGTTGGCCGATTTCACACCCTTGATTACCGGCACGGCCATATACTTCTCCGCAAAGTCGGCATATACGTTCAGCATCTTCACCGCTTCGGCTTCGGCCTCCTCTTTTGTGGCGTGGGCCGTGTGTCCCTCCTGCCACAGGAATTCAGCCGTACGCAGGAAGAGGCGCGTACGCATCTCCCAGCGGAACACGTTGGCCCATTGGTTGCACAGGATGGGCAGGTCGCGGTACGAGTTGATCCAGTTCTTGTACGTATTCCAGATGATGGTTTCCGATGTCGGACGAATGATGAGTTCTTCCTCCAGCTTGGCTGCGGGGTCCACTACCACGCCGCCGCCATTGGGATCGTTCTTCAGTCGGTAGTGTGTCACCACCGCACATTCCTTGGCGAATCCCTCCACGTGTTCGGCTTCTCGGCTCAGGAACGATTTCGGAATCAGCAGCGGGAAGTAGGCGTTCACGTGTCCCGTTTCCTTGAACATGTTGTCCAGTTGACGCTGCATTTTCTCCCAGATTGCGTATCCGTAGGGCTTGATTACCATACATCCGCGCACTGCCGACTGTTCTGCCAGGTCGGCCTTGACCACCAGTTCGTTGTACCACTGCGAATAGTTTTCGCTGCGTTTGGTCAGATCTTTCAGTTCTACTGCCATATTTATATTGTCTTTTAAAGTTTCCTTTTTCAGCTTGTCAATGTCAATCAGGGTGCAAAAGTACGAATTTCCGCCGAAAAAAAATATCTTAAGCCGTAAATTGAAAGTAGAAAGTTGATATTCATCTATCTTTTATAATTATTACTGGTGCGATAAAATCGCATTTGTTTTAAATATCACCAAATAACGAGAGTCCTTTGACATTTTGGTTTGAAATGATTGATGAGTCTTGCTTTGTTATCAACGACCGCAGGTCTGTTCTTTCCAAAGCGGATATTCTAATCAGGGTAGCCACCTCGGTGATTGAATATTGGCTGTTGCAGGCAACCTTTATTCTTGCCACTGTCAGATACTGTCAGATACGATATGATGGCAGCCCAAAGATGGATTTTGACAGCATTTCCGAATATCCCCACAGAGTCTTTACGGTGATGTTCTGTTTAATCCACTTGAAGAATACCTCTATATCCCATCGATGGCGGTACAAGTTGGATATTTCCAAGGCACTGACTTCAAAGTTATTGTATATAAAGTCCACAATAGTGTCATTGTCAGGGTCATAAACACGGACAAATCTCATGTCTTCGGGATACAGCTTGCTTGAGTTATATCCCGTTACCTTTATATGGGAGTCTTCCAGTACGCCAGATTTGACATCGGAAATATCCATCTGCTTGACAGTCTCGAATTTCATGTTCTCTTTTGGACGTGATACCCAAAATGCCTGAGCCTGATGAAATCTAAAAAGTGCTTTAAAGTCAACATATGCCTTATCCATCACGTAGAAAGCATAAGACTCCGGTGTCAGTGTATCAAGCTCGTTGCTGTCATGCCACTTGCCGTCCGTGATATGGATATTGGCAGGTATGCTGCCTTTCAAATCCAACAGGGTATGCATCTTGACAGCCCCTTTGCTGTATTTCCCCAAAGCCCACGTTGCAAGCTTTATACTGGTTGATATGGTCGTGGAATCAAGCGCATATATCACGTTATCAATGGTAATTTGAGTCAGTTGGATATTTGAGCACATCGGTCTGACCGTGGCAATCAAATAAAGGCCCAGTCCTTCAAAAATGCGATAATCCCTACTTTCGTTTGCACGAGACAATGAGGTATGGTTCACAGCCTTACGAAAGCCGAGATGATAAAGCATCTTGTTATGGGCTTCGAGGCATAGACAAATATCCCTCAGAGAATCACATCCTGTCAACTGTCCGAAAAGCAGATGAAGGAGGTGATTGTAACTGCTGAGATTTTTGGTATGCCAATCTCCTTTATATTGCTTTACGAGTTTATCAAACTGATATCGCGGTATATACTCGACAACTTGGGAAAATACAAATTTGCCCTGATTCATAATCCTGAGATGTTGAAACTACAGGACAATAAATCATTTTCAAATCAAAAAATCAATTAATGCTTATATTTGATTTAAAATTAATCGTTTAACTACAGTGATGTGGTTTTTATCGCACCACTAGTATTTTATAATAATGAATTTTGCATAAGTATTATGAATTATAATTCTACTTGCTTAATGAATCACAATTGACCTACATCAAAAAAACAGGCGGTCAGCAAAAGGTTTCAAACAATGAGACGAATAAGTGTGTTGTATACACCGTTGAAACTTACGGACAACAAACCTATTGACACTAAACAGAGACAAGATGAGAAAAATTGTTTGGATCGCATTTTTATGTAGTCTGGCCTTTATTTCCTGCCAACAGGAGGAATGGACGGAAAGTACCGCAACCGCTACAGGGGGTACCGTCGTCAGACTGAGAAGCGACGGGTATGACAACCGGGAGGAGACCCGGGCCTCTGCACAGGAAACGGACGCCTACGACCGGGTGGAGTTCTGCGTGGCCGACGAGGACGGCTACATCGTAAAGGGACTGAAAGGGATCTATGACCCGCAAAGCCGGGAAATGAAAATCGAAGGACTGAAAGAGGGCGAATACAGACTGCTGATTTTGGCCGTCAGAGGCGACGAACAGGCAGACGGAGCCCGCATCGGTCGGATGGAGCACATGGCGGACGAATGGATCAGCTTCCCGGAAAACCTGGGCAAACCGCTCGAAGCGGAATACTTCTACTCGCAGACGGCTTTCAGCGTGATTCGGGAAAAGACGGAAGAAGGCTACGAACACGAAGCCATCCTACCGGCCGAAATCGTTCAGAAACGCATCATGAGCCGGATGGACATCAACCTGACCTACAACAACGAGAATGTGCGCACGGCCGTGACCCGGAAGACACTGACCCTGGAACAGCCACGGTTCTACACCACCTTCAGAGGGGACGGCGCTTACGACGGACAAAGCGACGGCTCGATGGAAGTGCTGGACCTGAGCCAGGGAACATCATTCTACTTCATGCCCAACGTGGAGGGTACAACGGTGGAAGGCAACATCGACCTGCAGACCCGCCGGTACCGGGGAGGAAACGCGGAGTGCAGCTACCGCTTCGCTACGGAAGAGATTGCGGCCAACCGAATCGCCCACATCCGGGCACGGATGGAACATCCGGACGACTATCTGGGAACCTTGTTCGTGACACGGACTGCCTACGACGAAGGCGGACATGCCCTGATCCTGCAGGACGGGGAGCCGAAAGCGGTCTATACGGACCCGGAACAGCGGAAATTCAACACGGCCCGGCCGCTGCAGCTGGACATCAACAGCGAAGGACAGCTGCACGCCCGATTCTACTCGCCGCGCGACCTGAAAGGTGTACTGGTGAAGGCGAAACTGCCCACAACGGACAGCGAATATTTCGACCTGGCCTACTTTGACTCGATACCGGCCTTTGCGGACTCCTACCACGAAACGGCCCTCGCCGGACGGAAAGGCATGTACCGGACGGAATCGGGAAAGCTGGTGGAGATAGGCCCGCTGGCGCCGGAGGTATGGGCGGAAATGGAATTCAAGGTGGAATCGGATGACCCATACTGGGCCAAGCTGCAGGAGATAGTACACGGATGGGACATCTACTTCGGACTCTACGGCGGCGACCCGGACCTGCCCGACGGCGGACCGGTGGGCAACTGGATGGGTATCCGGCCGGTGCACTGCCGCGAAGTGGTGGCACTGTTCATCAACTTCACCTACATGATCGACATGAAGGAACACGAGGAGATACTGAAGGCGAACGAAGACATCCTGTATGGAAACGGCGGTGTGGACGACAAGGTAACTGCCGAAAAGGTGCTGTCGCAAATGAGACAGGAACGGACCCTGAAAGTGGGTCTGGTATACTCGGGAAACGGGGTTGTCGGACTGGGAGGAGGAACGACCTTCGGGGCTTACCAAAATGCGTGGATTACCCACTATACGAATACGTATGCCTGCGAAATCATGTTCCACGAGTTGGGTCACGTCATGGGATACAACCACAGCAGCTCGTTCACCTACGGTCCCTGGGCCCAGCAGTTGATGAACCATTTCTATGTGGACAACCTGCACCGCTTCCCCATCGACTCGGCTGCATACCTGGACAGCAAGAACAACCCGACACTGTACTGAAAATAATAATCTGATAACAGAATAAAGAAACAACCGATGAAAAGATATACCAACAAACTATGGGGAGCCCTGCTGCCCCTGCTGATGACGGGATGCAACGCAGACACGGCCTGGAACGGGACGGATGTCGCCCGGGGAACAGCGATACGACTGCTGGTCCAAAGCTCATCCGGCGCCTCTTCGGAACAAGAGGAACTGCAACTGAACGACATACGGGCCTATCGCTTTGCCGATGGAACGCTGCAGGAAGTGTTCGGCCCGATGACACCCGGAAAGGACGGCCTCTGCTACCTGCCCTTGGGTACGGGCAACGGAACGCTGTATGTGCTGGTGAACGCCTCGCAGGCGGACGGAGTCGACGGACTGGAAGCGGGCGTCACCACGCTGGACGAATTCAAGGCGCTCCCGGCCACGACGGCTGCCATGACGGGACAGGGAATGCTGATGAGCGGACAGGTGGATCTGTCCGGCACATCGGTGGCCGAACTGTCCGTCGGGCTGAAAAGAAGCACGGCACGACTGGACCTCGAATCGACCGACAAGGGTGTGGAGGTGCTCCAGGTAAACATCACGAACCTGGCAGACCGGGGATACATCTGCGAGCAGACGGACGTGAGAAGTCCCGAGACGGCGGAGAAGGTTTCGTTCAAGAAGGACTTCGACACGCCACTGGTGAACGGCCGCGAAACGCTGCTCTACCTCTGCGAACAGCCGGGCGAAGGACGCCAGGCGGAAGTGCTGGTACGTTTCCGGGGCGCCCTGCACCGCATGACCGCGACGCTGCCCGGCAGCATCCGCCGCAACACGACGTACACCCTGCACGTGTACGGACAGGGTGACGATGTCTGCCTGGACCTCACCGCCGACGGATGGGAGAACGGCAGCACGACCGATACGGAAACGGTGGACAAGGCGCTGGTCAATACGGCTGCCTCTGCCCTGCCCGACGGCGTACGGGTGAACGAACGGGCAGACAGCGTATTCATTCCCTACCAGGGAAGCGACTTCCGCCTCGTACTGAACGGCGAAGCCGGTACAACCGTCATAACCGATGGAGCAGTGAACAAGGTGACAGTACAGACGGCCACTGTACGTAGCTTGCAATCGGTTGCTGCCGTCAAAGTATCGGCAGAACAGCGTATCCCGGGAAGCGTTTGGGAATACATCCACTTGAACCTGTACCGGGAACAGACACTGGTGGGACGGGTAGTACTGGCTTGTGAGCCCAACCCTGTAACAATCGAGGGGGAACTGGTACTGGATGAAAACGGAGTATGCGACTTCGGGCGCTATGTGGAAGGAGAACTGGGACGATTGACCGTACCGGAAGGTAAGCTGGTTACCGTGGAAGCAGAAGCCGGAGAAACTCCTTGGATCAAACTGGTAGAAAGTGACGGATATTATCGTGTACTGGGTGGGTGGAAGCCCAACGACCCGAAGGCTGACGGACGAACACAGGAAGCCCGACTGATTATCAGCGATACCAGTGGAAGCAATCGCGAGTCATACGCTATCCGACGGATAAACTGGGGACTGCCGGTTGTAGAAATAGACGGAACTTGGTGGTGCAAGTACAATTTACGAGGGAATGTGAACAAATTTGAAGACCAAATAAGCATTGAATACGACCAAACCATGAATCAGCCTTTGGCCGAGCACTTGGCTTCGTGTACGAATGAAGAACTGCAGACGTTGATGGGCGGTCAATTCCAAGGAGGAAATCCTGACGAGCTACCGCTTCGACACGATGGAAGCGTATTCTACCATGAAGGCTTCAAGAACAACCCGCAAAGCTGGAATGGCATGCCAGCCACGCAAATGGCTCCACCGGGCTACGAAGTGCCCGACTATGACGACTATGCTTTCTTCGGGTGGGGAACCAACTCGAATATCGGTGGCGTAGGAACCAGAACGTATCAGAATACACAAGGAAAGGAAATTACTGTGACCGTCACAGAACGCCAAGCCATTTTTTGCGAACAAGTTTATGGTACGGTAGCTTTTTATGATTTCGAATATGATGGGAACCATTGGACCTTATTTGGATTGGGACACCAATGGAACAGCACAGCCGGAAATATTTCCCGCATGATGATTATGCTGGCTACTGCTGGAACAACATCTAATTCTTGGTACATGGAGGGCTATTCACAATTAGAAAAGGAAGGACAGAACTGGCTAAAATACACAGTTCAGAATACGCAAAAAACCCGTACCATCCGATGTATAAAGACTCCGGTAGAATATACATATAATTGAATAAAACAACAAAAATCACCAAATCTAAATTAATCTACTAACTAACTCAAACAAACGATTATGGAATTTAAGTTTATGAAGGTCACAACCTTTGCAGTAGGAACATTGGTAATGATGTCTTGTTCGAACGACGTGGAAGAAAACCTGCCGTCCGGCGTCCTGGATACTACAATCGTTCGTGCCCAATTGGCTGCTTACGAAAGTTTAGGTCAGGCTCTCGCTGGTGAAAATGACATAACCGACATGAAGGCTTTTTTATTTAAAAATGGAAGTATGGAGAAGATCTATGATTTAGGTTCATCTTTATCCGACAATTACAATATCCAAATAGACAGCCGTCAAGGTAATCTGTATCTGATAGCGTATGCAGGAGGAACTATTCCTACAAACGATTTATTAGAAAAAAGACTGGATGAAGCAGCATGGAAAGCAAGCGTTACCGATATGACCAACGGACAGGCCCAATTCTTCACAGGCATGGTTGCATTGGAAAACACAAGCAGCTCTAACAATACAGCAAATGTAGCATTGAAGCGCGGAATGGCACGTTTTGATCTGAAAACAAACGGCATAGAAGAGATTAAGGTAAAAAGTGTCACCTTGAATAATTTGGCTCAATCTGCATATATATTTCCACAGGAAAGCATTGTATCTCCAGACCAGGCCAGTCGTAGGGATACGACAATCGTATTTACTGAACCAATAACAGGAACAAAAGAAGGAATGCTATATGCCTATGAACAGGAAAACAATAATATTGAGGTACGTGTGACAGCAATCATCAGTGGTGCAGAAAAAACTTTGACCAAAGCATTTGAAGGTCCGCTGAAAAGAAATACAATCTACACCATTACTGTACGCCAAAATTGTATTGACATCAAACTGGATGTAGCTTTTGACGAATGGGAAGAGGGAACAAATACGGAACTGACACCTTAATATTAGAACGATATGAACCTGACACATAATATCATACGGATAGCGGTCTTGGCATGCATGGCATTGTTTGCGTTTTCCTGCTCCGAAAACGAGATGGACGGTTCCATTTCTCCCGACAGACAAACGTTTCTCCAAATGAGCCTGAATAATTTTGGACACGAAAAACCGTTATCGACTCTTCAAGACAGCAGAATAACGAAAATTGATGCCTATATATTCGACAACGGAATACTGACGGAAGCACAGGAAGATCTGACAGCCGACAACGGGCTGTACGAATTACCAATAAAGCAAAGGGCTGGGACATTGTATTTAATAGGTAATGCACCAGATAAGCCAATGCAAGAAATCGGTAACCTGACAGAAACGGATTTTTTGCAATTTGCTATTGACGTATCCGACGTAACGACTGATGTACAGTTTTTTACTGGGGAAATAAATCTGGCAGAGTACAATGGATATACCATTCCTCTGACTGTTAAACGCGGCGTGGCCCGCCTGGACCTCCGCATCCGGACAACAGGCAACCTGGCTGTAACAGATGTCGTGATAAAGAATGCTGCGCAGAAGACGTATGTCTTCCCCCAGTCCGAGGTACGGACACCGGATGGCACGGAGAAGAAGGACATGGTACGGACATTCGGCGAAGGGCTGAAGCAGGACTCGGCCGGTATCTTCTATCTCTGCGAACAGAATAATCCGGACCTGTCGGTCTATGTCAAGGCGGAGATGGACGGAAAGATGTACGAAATGGAACAGGCCCTGCCGGACGTAGTGAAAAGAAATACAGTCTACACCGTGACCGTGCGTAAGGATCTGACGGGCGTAGGACTGGACATCGAAGAATGGAACACGGGCGAAGGGACGGAACTGACACCCAGTCTGGACAGCCGACTGACCGTAGACCAGACGCTATCCGAACTGACCGAAGGCGTGCAGGTGACGGACGAAGGGACGACCCTCGTCTTCGCGCACGGAGCGACGGAAGTGCTGCTGGCCGTGGACTGTGACGATGAACTGGAACTGCTGCCGCTGAACGGCTATCCGCTGACCGTGGAACCGGTGGCCCAAACCTGGGGACTGGAGGGCAAGAACCTCTTCCGGATACGGAAAGCTCTCTATGCGCCGGGCATGCCGACCGACGAAACGACGCTGCAGTTCCACCGCAAGGGGCTGGACAACTCGTATCCCGAGGACCGCATCCGGCTGGTGTTGCAGGCCAATCCGGTGGAAATCGAAGGACTGATGACGTTTGACGCGGAAACCTATACGCACCGCTTCGACCGCTACATCGACAACGAGCTGGGTGCTTTCACCTTACCCGAGGGCAAGCAGTTGTCCGTGGAGTTTGAAGAGGGTGAAGATCCCTGGCTGAAGCTGGAACGGCGTGAAGGAACGGACAATGTATACCGTGTGCTGGCGGGCTGGAAGCCGAACGACCCCACAGCCAACGGACGGGTACAGGAAGGACGGCTGGTCATCAGCCATACGGACGGCTCGCAGCGGGAAGAATACGTCGTGTCGCGACGCAACTATGGTCTATCCGTGACCTGGCTACACGGGGTATGGTGGTGCAAGTACAACGCGAAGGGGAACTCGCGGTCGTTCGACGACCAGGTACTGTCCTCGGCCGATCCGGCCGTACAGGCGGGCCAGACTGCGTTCCAATATCTGGAGAGCTGTACCGCGGAGGAATATTACGACCTCTGGGGATGGGCTTATCAGGGCGACAGCGGACAGGGGCTGAGGGTGGTCAACCAGAACGGGACGGCCGTGCTCGACGGATTCCGGACGGGGCAGACGGTCCACATGAACAAGCTGGCTCCCACCGCACTGGCTCCCGACGGATACGAAGTGCCGAGCATGGAGGAGTTCAACCGCCTGTTCGACGCCACGGACTATGTGTGGGTGATGTGGAGCGGCAGCCATGTGCTGAAGAATCCCTGGGAAGGACACAGCAAAATCCTGCGCGAACAGAAGCGCAGGAACGACGTAACGGTGGACGGACTGGCCGTGAGCGACCTGATATACGTGGCCATGAAGAGTCCGGACTTCCCGCAGTTCGAGCCGGTCGTGTGGTACGGACCGGCGGCACAATGGAATGCATCGGGCATCTATCACGGACACTACAACAACATCCTGTTCACCGTCTATGAGCCGGGAGGCAAGGGGTGGTATTTCAATGGTTCGATGGCCGGTCTGTATCTGACCCAGAATGGTGCCGGAAACAACGATACCCGCATCCTGCGGTTCAAGAAGTCGCCGGTGGAATATATATATGGTACGGATCTCCTGCCATAGCTTCTGACAGGGACTCACGTCCCGGGATTTTACAAAAAAGAGGATGTGTCAAAATAGAAAAGCATAATCAAAACGCAATGTCATCCTGTTTTCTATGATTTACGCAAATGTAACAACATCTTTTTGCAATA
>ERZ827150.204-NODE-204-length-93469-cov-14.825422_pt1 | contig 93469 bp, 118 predicted proteins | sample MGYA00519779_ERZ827150 | MGnify/ENA primary metagenome ERZ827150 (study PRJEB31778, sample SAMEA3449267) | human gut metagenome | biome: human gut; feature: human-associated habitat; material: faeces | place: United Kingdom | collected 2010/2012 ...
TACCAAACATCAAAAACGCCTGTGTTGCACGGGCGTTTTTCTTAGGTATTTAGGGCTTTTTCGCTTGCTTGTGCTCATTTTGTGGTTTCGCTCTGGCAACTTTCTGGCAACCTTTTTTTGAAAGCGTCCATAACCGCGCCCGCACTCGCGTCCTCTTTTTCCTTTGAAAGGTGTGAATAAATTTCAAGCGTTACCTTTACGTTGGCGTGGCCAAGGAATTTCTGCGCGGAAAGCACGTCAACGCCGGCATTATAGAGTATGGAGGCGTAATTGTGCCGGAAGTAGTGCGGCGTGAGAACGGAGGAACCGTCCTCTCTCGTTTCTATGTCGGGCCCCAACTCTGCCATGCGCTCCATCAGCGAACGCCATAGCCTATTTGAAGAGGAATTGCGGTAGTATGTTCCATCGGTGGCGGGGAACACAAACGCCTGCGGGAATCCCCGCACGAGCATTTCCGCCAACTCGTCCGGCAGGGGTATATCCCGTATGCTCTCCTTCGTCTTGGGCGGGGTTATCGTGCCCTTCCTTAAATTGACCTGCTGCCGGACGTGTATGACCTTCTTCTTGAAATCTACACATTCCCATTGCAGGCCGAGGGCTTCGCCGAGCCTCATTCCGGTATAGTATAGTAATGCCACCAGCAGGCCGTTTTCCTCCTGCATCAGCTTCTTTGCCGCTTCTTCCTCCGCTTCCGTCAGCGCCCGGCGGCTTGACTTTTCTTTCGAGGGCTTGACCAGCCCCACAGTCACGTCCCGCTGGATTATCCCCTCGGAGTATGCCCTCTTAAAGACGGATTCTAACACATGGTGTACATTTTCGATTATGGTTACGCACGTATCGCCCTTGGAGTTAAGCAGCTCCTGCAAATCCATAGTGGATATTGCGGTGAGCCGCTTATCCCCCAGCACCGGCAATATGTGCTTGTTGAGTGCCGTCTTATATCCGCTCTGCGCCGATTCCTTTATATTCGGCTTTTTGTAGACGTTATACCACTGTATGGCGTATGGGCCGAAAAGCGCGTCCTTCTGTGCGGTGCGCCCGGTGATGAACTCTTGTTTGACCGCCTCCTTCGCGGCCTCCAGATCCTTCTTCGTGCGCCCGGAAACGTACTTGACTATACTCTTGCCGTCAGCCCGCCCGACGGTGACTTTTGCACGGTATCTGCCATCGTTTTGCTTTGCCATTGCCAAAACCTCCCCTTTGTGTTAAAATCGGAGGCGGAGAAGCATCCACCTCTAATCCCCCTTGCGCTGTGCCGACAGCCGGGGGATTATTTTATTTTGTCAAGCAGAATAGCCTTTTTCTCTTCAAACTCCTCGTTACTCAGAATACCGCTATCTCGCAAATCGCCGAGTTTGCGAATTTGGTCAACGGCATCGATGGAAAGCGCGGACTGCACGCTTGGGCCGTATATTCTGTCGCGCTGCTTGTTAGAAAGAATTACGGCGCCATCACCGTCCGTGAAAGTGCCACTGGCTATACTGCACAAGTCCGCAAGGGTTCCAAGGCCGAAACAGCCTGCCGTGAGCAACCAGAGAAGAGCTGTGAGCGGCTTATCGACATAGAACCTGTGTATTCCTAAACCGCCTAAAAATATACATAAAAGCAGAGTGGTTAGCCAACTCTTTTCAGACACATCATGGTTGTGACCTTCGGCACCATCCACACTTTCGGTCACGTCCATTTTTTCTGGTTCAACATTCACACGCTCCTCTTCCGAAGAGGGCGAAACGATCATTGCCCCCTCGCGTCTTGCTCGTTCCGCCTTATTCTTTTTTATACATTCCTCACAGTGCCCAAGGTTGTTGAGCGGCAAGAACAACCCCTTTTTCCCACACTGAGAGCACTGATGTATCATACCCATTGACCAAACCCTCCTATTTTAACCTTTTCCATTCTTTTATGCTGATGTATATGAGAAAGCCTGCGAATATCGCGAAAACCAGCATTATACCCCCTGCTATTGTCGATAAATGCTTAGTTTCGGGGCGTATCAGCCCCATGCTCGGATATCTGCTATCTATGATAAATATTCCGCTTAAAACCACCATCAATAACACGGAAACACCTGACAACAGGGGCAATTGAATGTTTTTACGCCGCCCTTCGGCTACCAGATCGTTTATACGCTCCTTGTTAGTGGCGATAAGTTCTTCGTATAAATCCTCTTTACTATATCCTTGCGGAACTCTCACAAAGTCAGAATCTATATCCCGCAGACTTTTGCCAATGGTATTTAATATCCTTATCAGCGTATCTACGCCGGGATTTGATGTTTGTCCGTGAAGCACCTTTTTGACAGTAGCGAGCGACAGCCCGCATTCGTCCGCGATCTCCTGCTGCGTCTTACCGGATTGCCGCACAAGCTCCTGCAATCGCTCAAAGTCCATTATTTTACCCCCCCATTTAAACAATTTTTACCCTGAAAGGATACTATTTGTGGCTTTAAAAAACCAAGGGAACGAGATATGCTTAATTCAGACCGGGGCGGCTCCCACGAAGCTTCTCCGCCGTTCTGGCCGAGGCGGAGGTGAGCGGCTCCCGCTCCCTCTGCCAGTTAAAGGCGAATCTGAGGCACGATTTGTGCAACATTGTTGAGCACAGTCCCGTTTATGGTACTCTCATACAAATTCCCCCTTTTTTGCTTATTGTGAGTATGCTATTATCAAAAAAACAGAACAAATGTTTGGAGGTGGAAACAAATGACGAAAAAAGAAGAATTAAAGGAAATCATAGATGGAATGACGATAGAGGAAATCACTTTGGCATTTTTGCTGCTTGCCAAGTCGCCAGAAACAGAGCGGCTTGTTCTTCGGTCATGCTGTCAACGACCGCCTTTAACATAGCTTTACTGGAGGTGGTTTCTTCTGGGATATCTTCCCAGCCCATTAGATAGGCCGGCGTAGTATGCAAAGCAACTGCAAGGGCGGGAATACGTTCATACCTCAAATTCTTAATCTTACCGCTTTCCCATCGCTGCACGGTGGCCTCTGAGACACCAACTGCCTTTGCAATATCGGCGAGGGTTAAATCCAATTCTTTCCTGCGATTCCTCATTCTTTCTTCCAAAACCATTTTACTATCCTCCTCGTAAGCCTATAATACACTTCTTTATTTTGAAATGCAATAAAAATTACTCAAAATGCAAAAAAACTTTCGCGCCACGTATTGACTTTTGGGCGCGACGGGGCTATTATAAACTTACGCAATACGTAAGAAACGGAGGCGGAAAGGTTGTACGAAATCAATGTCCCCAAACTTAGGGGGAAAATGACCGAAAAGAATTATACAATATCATCATTGGCGAATACACTGGGGATAGACCGAAATACTCTGGCGAAATACCTATCGATACCGAGTAAAATACCGTATGATGTGATGGTCAAAATTGCCGAATGCGTATGTGACAGCAGACAAGAAGCGACGGACATTTTTTTGCAAACCAACTTACGCAAAACGTAAGGACAAACGAGCAGACCGCATAGGAGGTGAGCGGCACCATGTTTAGAGACAAGTGGACGTGCAAATGGGAAGAGCAGGACGCGGACAAGAAGCTGCTGAGCCTTTACGAAGAAATCAGGCGGACGCAAACGCAAATATTCGTGCTCGGAGCGCTCGTCATATTAGGGCTAATACTGCAAGCGATAGAGAAACTGCTGTAACCAGCGCACCGACAAGTGATCTTTGCAGGAAACCGCGACCGTCTTGCGTTATGAGCAATAAAAGCCCGTTACGGCCTTCGGCGATGTACCTGACGGATATCAGGTTCTTGTTATACAGCTGGTTTATACAACCCTGCGCGAACTTTTTACCCACGATACGGTCAACATCGGATACGCCGAAGCCCCGATGAAAATAAGCGTAAACAAGAATACGGAAAGAAGCAAAACTCAGCATAAAACCCCTTTTTACTTTTGATTATACCACAGAAAGGAAACCGCCATGGATAACTTTGACAAGCTCCTGCGGGACATGATAACCGCCGCCGTGGACGAGCGCATAAACAGCGTCGAAGCGCTGGAGGAGCGCATGGTGAAGATGCACGGCGAGTATGTCACCACCAAGCGGGCATCCGAGATCATCAACGTAGACCCCGGCACTATACGCGCCATGTGCAGGGATGGGCGCCTCATGGCGACCGCCGCCGACGGCCACGCCCCCCTCATACTGGTGCGGAGCATGGCCTCCATGGTAGAGGACAAGACAGCGGATCAGCCCAGGGTAAAGGCTACCCGCCGCCATAAGTACGACGATTGTAAATACAAAGTGCAGTAGCTCCCCGTGCGAAAGGGGAGAGCAGAGGGCGGCATCTTGGGCCGGTGTCCGATGGGCAGAGTTTAAAATCTCCTTTTTGATATACACAGACCACCTGATATGTCCGACAAAATGCTGCTTCTGCTCACCGCCCTCTGCTGTCTCCTTTCGCCGGAGGTGATGCGAATGACCTAACAATCCCACAACAGCACGTTAGCAACTCGACCGGGCGAGTATAAACAGGATTCGGGCCCGGTGCGTCTCCCGCGGACGGGTTTGCCGATAGCCCGCGCCGCCGGAGGGTATCAGATCACCAAGGAGAAAGACAATGAAAAGCAAACGCACAAAAGCATGCGAAATACCTCTCAAAGTCAAACGGTGGGTATGGGAGAGGGATCATCATAGCTGCGTCCTGTGCGGCAGACCCGGCAACCCGGACGCGCATTTTATCCCTCGCTCCCATAATGGCAAGGGAATAGAAGAGAACATCGTCACCCTATGCCCCGAGTGCCACAGGGATTACGACAATTCAGAACGCAGACCGGAGATCAGAAAGGCCATCCGGGCGTACCTTATGGCCAAATACCCGGATTGGGACGAAGAGAAACTGAAATACCGCAAGTGGAGGAGCGATTACATATGCAAGTAAGGGAGCTTTTACCCATAATCGCCCTGCTGAAAACACAGCGGGTACGACTGTACCACTCGCCGGACGGGGCGCTGATCGGAGACTTCAGGAGGGAGGATATTCTTCCCGCCGTCTGCGACAGAACGGTAGCCTCCCTGCTCGATGCGTCCCTGCTGTGCATGGACGCCAACAACAACTACATCAATTTATACGTTGCAACTGGAAAGGACAATTGATATGTGGGGAGCATTTTTTAGCTGGGGAGTGCCGATGTTTGTGATCGGCATAATGACAGGCTTTGCCTTCGCGCCACGCAAAAGGAGATAGACATGGAAGCGTGCACAACCGGACAAACCCTGTGCTGGCGTTGCCGGAGGGCGACCAACGCGCCGGGCATGGGCTGCAGCTGGTCTCGCCGCGCCGATCCCGAACCCGTTGAGGGCTGGGAGGCAAGGGAGACAACGCTGAAGGGCAGCGACTATTACCACGGCAAAAACTACACAACAATTATACAGTCCTACGTCATCCGCACCTGCCCGCTGTTTTTGCCGGACGGGAAAAGCGAGCCGCCGCGTATATACAGGAAGTGGATCGTCGAAGTGGACGGCGAGTGGCTGACAACGCAGGAGACGAGGGAGCGGCTGGGCATCGACAGGCACGAAATATACAAACTGATCGAGCACGGCAAGCTCAACGCCAGGCAAGTGGAGCAAATGAGCTAAAACATATCAAAGGGAGGACATAAAAAATGAAATTAGGAGAACTACCATTCGGAAGCAACATCAAAATCCCCGAGCGCCGCGAGGGTGGAACCTACGAGCTGGCTGACTACACCCTCGGCTGCCTCAATAATTTTGACGTAGGCACCGCAGGGCTTATCCGCAAAGACATACACAGCCGGTGCTGGTTTGGCGACAGCGCGGAGTACGCCGATTCCGACCTGGACAAACGCATGACCGAAATATACGACAGCTACCCCGACGAGCTTAAGGAGCTGATTATCCCCAGCACGATCCCGCTATATAACGGCAGCGGCGCTGAGGATATAACACGGAAAGTGTTCGCCCCCACGTTGACCATGGTAGGCTGCGGCGACAACCACGGTGTGGACGAGGGCTTCACATGCCCTATATTCACGGGAAGGAATAGCCGAATAAAGACATATGACGGCTCGGCAGCTTTCTGGTGGCTTTCCTCGCGGAAATTCTCTGGCGACGCCTGGTGCGTCTACGCGGACGGCTCCGCCCACGACTTCGACTCGTGTTTCACGTTTGGTGTCGTCCCCGCTTTTATAATCCCTCAATCGGTACAGATTGACGATACGCCGGACAAGGACGGCAGTTACAGATTGACAGTGCTGGAAAGCTATTGCTCGTAAAAAGACTGCGAAAAAACATATCAAAGGAGGACAAACAAAATGGAAACAACGGAAAGGATTCACGGCGCCTGCCGCTACTGCGGGCAGATAATCAACATCAAAAGCTATTTGGCGCTGCACCCAAACCTCAAGGATCCGGACGAGGACGCGATAGCTACCCTCATATGTGACTGCAAGGAGGCCAGACGCGACCGTGACGCTCATGAGGCTGCCCTTCGGGGAGAGAGCGACCGCATTGAGGCCCTGCAAAAAGCAAATGACGTGATCGAGGAGCTTTTTACCGGCAATCCGCACCAGAAGCGCATGGCCGTGGACGAGCAGACGCGGGAGATATTGCAGCAGCTTGCCGAGCGGGTGTACGGCGGATTTGTAGATAAAGCGGTCATCACCACCACAGACGGGGTCAAGGCCACCGTAAAGAGCACCGGCTCCGCCGCTATCGGCATAGCCATAGAGCGCAGCGAAACGAAAAAGGAGAAAAAGGAGATATAACCGTGGAAAGGAAGGTACTGGACGTAACGTGCGGATCCCGAACGATATGGTTTAATAAGCACCACCCGGCGGCAGTTTACTGCGATAAAAGAGAAATTGAAATGACGGGCATATGGGGAAGTGGGGAGGGGCATAGCGAACGCAAGTGCATTATCAAGCCCGATATAGTATGCGACTTTACACAACTGCCTTTCCCGGACAACGCTTTTGCGCTTGTTGTTTTTGACCCGCCACACCTCACAGGGGCAAAAGAAACCGCGTGGCTGGTTAAAAAATACGGGAAGCTTGACGACAACTGGCCACAAATGCTGCATGACGGCTTTGCGGAGTGCATGAGGGTTCTGAAACCCGACGGAACCCTTATTTTTAAATGGAGCGAACACGATATTCCGGCGGATAAGGTGTGGGCAGCTATTGGCCAGAAGCCGCTGTTTGGGCACCATAGCGGGAAAAAATCACAAACGTTCTGGGCGTGTTTTATGAAGGGAGTTATTTAACTATGGGGGAAAAGGAGATATACAGCGCCCTAATCCGCGCCATAGGGGAGCACATGGACACAAAAGGCCGGGCCGCTGTCAGCATCAACGGCAGGCCCGCCCTGATAGTAACGATAGACCGGGAGACCGGAGAGGTTACCGCCCGCAATGCGATCACTGACACGACCGCCGCCGACGCGGTAATAGACTACCTCAACACTGTTGCCGGGACTAAATACCAAAAAACGCCGAAAAACCGCAGCTATATCAACGCCCGCATTGCGGAGGACCATACGCCGGAGGACTGCCGCCGGGTAATAGACAGCCGCTGGGCAGCATGGAAGGGGACAAGAATGCAGGAATATATGCGCCCCTGCACCCTGTTTAACAGCGAAAAATTTGAGGGCTACCTGTTGGCGGCGAAAACCAACGTCAAAAAAATCGCTGGGAGTTATTTTATGAACCACATTCAGCGCCAATACTCCGCCGACGAGCTGGCGAAAATAGGCGTTGATCTAATCGGGGATTTAGGGGAGGACTGAAAAAATGCCGAAAAAGAAAAAGGAAACGCTGCCCACCTACACCGTCCTGATCCGCACACCCGCCGGGACGCAGACCGTTATTGAGACCAACGACTTTGCGAAAGCCAGACGGACATATGCCCAGTACAAGGGCTCATGCCGCCTGTGCATCGACGGGCGGGAGCTGCATATCCTTGAGGCGGACGAGCTCATGGACGACCACAGCGACAAAGTGATAGAACAGATATTTATCCCGCGCCGCGCAAAGAAAACCGAGGACATACACGCATTAAAGCCTGCCCGGTAACACGGGCAGGACTTGACCTTTTGCCGGGTGCGGCAATCACCCGGTCCTCCATTGATGGGGTGGCGGCAGGTGCGGCCAACGGGGAAACGCCCGCACCGCAAACCACCGCCCCCGGCAAAGGGCCAAGACATGATTATTAAAAAAGGAGGCCGCCATGCAGCGGGTACGGCGTGATATATATTCCGGCGTGGTGCTGGAGCGGATCATATACTCCGTGGGCGACAGGACGCAAAAACCCTACCGCCCGCGGAAGCCGAGATTTAAAACGGACGAGGAAAGGGCGCGGTTTAACTCTGAGGTAGCCCGCCGGGCCCATACCCGGCTGGTCAACGAAAACTTTACCCCGGCCTCGATATACAGCACATTGACCCAGGACGACGAGCACGAGGTACACGATTTTAAGGACTTCCGCCGCCTCTGCGTCAACTTCCGGCGCCGGCTGCTCTACGCCTACCCGGAGGCAAAAATCGTTATCTACATGGGCCGAGGCAAAAACACCCACCGCATACACGCCCACATGCTGACGGACGGCATACCGGAGGAGGCCATACGCAAACAATGGACGCTGGGCAGCGTCAATCGCTGCGAGCACCTCCGGGCCCACGTCCACTATGACGGCATAGACCACGGCCCCGATTATACGGGATTAGCCAATTACTTGTTTAATCACTGGACGCCGGAGCAGGGCGGGCACCACTACATGGCGACCCGTAACCTTGCCCCCTGCGGCAGGGAGCAGACAAAACCCATAAAACGCAACTACACGCCGGCCAAACCGCCGCGCTCTCCGAAAGACTATATCCTCGTCGAGAGCGGCGCGACAGAGTTCGGCTTTACCTATTTCAAATATGTCAAAATCCCGCCCAAGCGGCGGTGTTAAGCGGCGCAAAGCGCGAGGCTTTTGCCGGGGCCTTGTAAATGCGTCGGATTTTAAGACGATATCAAAAAGGAGGTAAAAACAATTGCTGAAGGACTACACCATGACCCTCAACCGGGCGGGTATACCCGTATGGCGGCCTGCCCAACCGGTAATAGGCAAAGAGGACGAGCACCAGACCGCCCTGACCAACTGGGCGCGGATGATGCGGACGCAGTATCCAGCCCTGACGCTCTACCACCACATACCCAACGGCGGCTTACGCGATAAGCGCACCGCTGCGCGGCTGATAGGGCAGGGAGTACATTCCGGCGTACCGGACGTATTTATTCCTGCCGCCCGGGGCGGCTACCATGGCATATACGTCGAGCTCAAAACTGGCGCCAATAGTCCAACCCCAAACCAAAACGAGTTTATGAGCGGCGCTATGGCCGAGGGCTACTATTGCGCGGTCTGCTACGGCTGGCCGTGTGCCGCCGCGGTGATTGAGAAGTATTTGAAAGGAGACACTGAGCTGTGAACAGTAAAAACACAATGAAAATTCTGCGCAGAGCCATCGAGAAATACGGCGAACCCATCCAGACCATAGTCGCCATCGAGGAATGTGCAGAGCTACAAAAAGAACTGACCAAAGCTTTGCGTGGCAAGCCGAACTCTGACCATCTTGCAGAGGAAATGGCTGACGTACAGATAATGCTGTGGCAGCTCTGCTGCATATTCAACGTAGGCGGGCAGGTGGCAGAGTGGATTACCAAGAAGATTGAGCGGCTCAATAAGCGCATTGAGGCGGCAGAAACAGGAGGTGAGCGGCATGACTAACCACGAATACCTAAAACAGCAATCCGCCGAATGGCTGGCGGACAAACTCGCCGAGATAGTGGACTGCGACTGCTGCCCGGCGGCGGTTTATCGCGCCAAACGGATCGGAATGTAAGAGAACGCTGGAAAACTGGCTGAACGCAGAAAGGACGGACAATGAGTAAAGAATATAAAGAGTACATAGAACGAGAAGCGGCGCTGGAAAAGGTTATTGAAGTAAAGCACCACGACCCTGAATTGAGCGGAGTTGTATTGCACAGGTACATCAAGGAAATCGACTTGAAGGATATCCCCGCCGCCGATGTAGTGGAGGTGGCCGAACCGCCAAAGGAGGTATGAAGATGAAGCCAATTTATATACCTAAAGGAAAAGCAAAAGAGTACGGCGATTATGCTATCAACATTTACACGGGATGTCCTCACAGATGTTATTACTGCTTTGCCCCGTCAGTGTTAAGGAAAGATCGGGAACAGTTTCACACTAACATAAAGCCTCGTGATGGAATTGTGGAGGCAACTATTAAACAGTTAGAGCGGGAAGGAATCGCGGGCAAATTGATACACCTGTGTTTCACCTGTGACCCATACCCCACAGGACATGATACCACGGCGACACGGCAGATTATAAAGGCTATCAAGGCAAGTGGGAACCATGTTCAGATACTTACAAAGGGCGATGGGAGCCGTGACTTTGATTTGCTGGATGAAAACGATTGGTACGGTATTACCTATGATGGTATGTATGGCGGTTTATATATGCCAAGCGACAGGCTTATAGATGTGAAAGAAGCGCATGACTGGGGAATAAAAACATGGTGTTCTTTTGAGCCTGTAACGGACGCAGATCGGGTTTTGGAATGTATCGAGAACTGTTATGACATATTTGACAAGGTTAAAATTGGGAAATTGAATTACTATTCGTCAAATATTAACTGGAAACAGTTTGGGGAAGAAGCCGAACAACTATGCAAGCAACTTGGCATTGATTACTACATAAAAGAGAGCTTACGGGTAGAAATGGTCAAACCGCCGAAGGAGGAAGAATAATGCCTGTAAAAATCGGCGACAAATATTATTGCTTTGCCAGGTGCGACTGCAATACAAATAAAGACATAATTATAGAAGCACTGCTTGAGAGTGCTAAAAAATTTAGCGACCCACATGTAAAAGCGCATAACCCGCAAGAGTATGTTGACATGGTTGCAGTCCGTGAAGAAGCTGAAAAGGCATTGGAAGAAGTATGACAAAAGAATATATAACTAAAAACAGAGCAAAGCAGTTTGTATGTGGGCATTGCAACGAGGTATGCAGTGAAGAACCGTGCGAACCGAGCGATTGTGATTGGATAGCATTTATCGACAAAGAACCCGCCACCGATGTAGTGGAGGTGGTGAGATGTATAGATTGCCGGTACTGTATCTCGGCGACAGCGGATAACGCAGAATATGAACTTTGTATCGTGGATAATGATGTATTTCCGGTAAGCGTACAAAAACAGCATTTTTGTGGTCGCGGCGAAAGGAAGGAGGAAGCGTGAAAAGAATAACGTATCCATGCGAAGACTGCGGCAGAACCGGCGTGTTGCACATAATTTGGCGAATGGGCGTGTATCATTGCCCGTCATGCGGGTGCTATAAGATTGGTACTGTACAGTGTGTAGATGAGGTCGAGATGGATAAGGAGGAATAGCGAATGGAATGGCACGCGATTGAGGATTGTTTGCCAGATGTGCATTTGACGAGGGAAATCTGCGAGCGTGTCGGTGTACTCGTGGTCGTATCTGACGGCGGTGTGCGCAGAACACGATTCCGCTACTATGAACAGACCGATGTTCGCGGCAAAACGGTTTGCCGCTGGAAATACCCATGGGGCGGAATATCACATGAGCACATAACCCATTGGGCATATTTACCAGAACCACCGAAGGAGGAAAAATGAAACGAGTAATAGCAATAACAATATTAACCCTGCTGACCCTCGCCCTGTGCGGGTGCAACAAGGCTGAGGCTGGTACTTACAGACTGCGAACGCTGGAAACGGGTGCATCGTATACGATATATGTCGATAACCTCACGGGGATACAATACCTAAAAGTATACCAAGGCGGCATATGCATAATGGTAGACGCAGAGGGGAAGCCGCTGATATGGGAGGGAGAAAAATGATAACGATCCACAACAACGAAGAGCCGCTGTACAAGTTGGCGAAGGAAATACACGAAAACGCCGTTACTCACGGCTGGTGGGACGAGCCTCGCAACCTGCTGGAGATTGTCGCCCTTTGCCATAGCGAGCTGTCCGAGGCGGTAGAGGAGTACCGTGCCGGGCGCCCTATGGTATGGGCAAACGAGGACGGCAAGCCCGAGGGCATAGCCACCGAGATGGCGGATTGTCTTATCCGCATACTGGATTGGTTTAGTCATGAGGGACTGGACGCGGACGAGATTGTGCGACAAAAGATGACCTATAATCGTGGGCGGCCATATAAGCACGGAAAGAAGTGTTGAAATGAATGATAGGGAAAAGCGTTGGAGGGTTCGGGGGCAACTCCGCCGGTGGGGGAACACAGCAAACCTGTGCCGGAGGAAACAGGCCAAAATAGAGGGGAGGGGGGCATCAAAAAGCTAAATCAACCCTCCGTGGTACCGGGGCGGCCCATCGGAAGAAAAATTTTTCGATTTTTGAGAAGCTTCGAAAATGAACGGCAATGGGGCGCCCCAAAACAACAAAACTACAAATAAACGGCGGCGGCAAATTGGTCATCGAAAAGATTTGTAAAATTACATCAAAAACGACGGTTTTTAATCCAAAAAGGAGGCGAAAAATTGAATCCGAAAAAAGCAACGCGGGAAAGGCGAGATGAGCGGGCAGCCGTGCGGCGACTGCTGATGTATTGGGGTAATGCAGAGCGCACGAGGACGGAAAAAGAGCGGTTGTTAATTAGCGTTGACGAGGAGATCGAAGCGCAATACGACCTTCACCCGCAGCAGATTACGGGCCTGCCGCACGGTACCGAGCTGCCGGACAGCACTCCGGCCACGGTGATAAAAGCTTCGCGGGAATTAAAAAGACTGCGAAAGAAGAAAAAACGGCTGGAAGACGAATTACAAAATCTCGATCATTGGGTGGGAATGATAGAATTTGAAGTGATGTGTTTGCCGCCGCTGGAATATGAGGCAATAAGACTGCGGTACGTTAAATACGGAGTGGCAAAAAGGGGATATTGGGAGCGGATAGCGCAGCAAATGCACGTCTCGATTGATTGGGCGAAGACCCTTGAGAGACAGGGTGTAGACAGGCTGATAGGCAGAATAGCAGCGTAAAGAGAATACCGTATAAGAGGGCTGATATAGCCCTCTTATATCATTATCCCAAATTTTGCCGCCAGCAGCTCCCGCCGCGCTTGCGGTATCGGCTTAACTCCGGCGCACCAAGAATGCACGGCGGCCTTGCTTACCTCACAAGCCTCGGCTGCCTGCTCCATCGTTAGCCCTTTGGCTTTGAGCTGATCCCGCAAATACTCGCCGTCGCTGAGCACGGGAGCACACCGGCCCTGCATATAGGCAAGCTCCCATATGCCCTGCTGGTTGAGCGGCAGCGCGTGTTCGCCCTCGGTTATATCCTCTGCGCCTTGCAGCGCGTCCCGTATGGCTCTGTCGACATCGGGTGTGAGTTTGCGGTTAATAATCATATACCGCAACCCCTCACCCAGCCCGCGGATGGGCCACATATTAGCTGTCTGCACCCGGCAGTGCGCCCCGATGATGTCGGGGAGCTGCGCCGCCATTATACCATACGCCCGGCCCAGGGCCTTAACCGTGTTGTCTGTCATGTGCTCACCTCCGTTAATCCTGCGATTATATTAGTCTTGGTCGCATCAAAGCGGCTAATTTTTGCGCGGGTTTGTAACCTTTGTCCTTTACCGTCTGATAGAGCATCCGGATTTCCTCAGGCCTGCCAGTTGTAAATGTAACCGCCCCACGGGGGGTGACGTCCACAAACCGCACAGCAGGGCAAAAACCGAGGTCATAACAGACCTCATCATATGTCATCTCAATTTTTTCACCGTTTTTCACTACCTGCATTTTTATCCTCCCATGTTGCTATACAATAACCGTTTTATCCTTCTAACCTGATTGCACTGGCGTTATATTGTTGTTTGTACCAATCCGCATAGCGCATAATATTCAGCGCGTCGTCCTTAGTTAGTGGTGATGCAAATTTCTTGGACGATACAAAATCAAAACAATAATTACCTTGCTTACGATACCATATTTTCATTCCATTATCTACTCCATACGGATTCAGCAAACATACATACATATTGTACCTCCTTAAAATCATATCTTGTAGTTCCTTCTGCCGCCGGGCTTGTGACCGGCCTGCCGCATTACCGCCCTTGTGGGCGTCACTCTGCGTTACCAAACGGGGTTGCTGCCGGATAAAAACCACTCTTCGCCGGTCGCCTTTTCGTGTGCCTCCTCGTATGCCGTGAAATACTGTTGGAATGTAGCAAAAGGATTTTCTGTGCTTACCTTATCACCTATTCTTGCGTCCATGTGCTGCGTTGCTGCTTCAAAATCAATTTCACAACCATTTTTGTTTACTACCTTTATCATTTTCTTTATCTCCTCTCTTGTTATGTCTATATTATATACCTGTCAGATTAAAAAGTCAACCGAAAAGATAAACAAACTAAAATAATAAGGCAAAAACTTTTTATGCGCGAACCGCACCGCCCATCATAAAACCAAAACCTATTGTGAAACGAGATAAATAAAACTCAACACTTTCCCACACTCTTTATGTGCTATAATAATACCATCAAAAGGGCTGCGAAGAGCGGCCCTTGAGCATTTTGAGGGAGATGAGCGGCAATATGGCAAGCCGAGCCCTACATTTTTGCCAGTACCCTGGATGTAATGCGCTGACCGCCGGACGATACTGCGATGAGCACCGGACGGCGGGCGAACTGCGGCAGCAGGAGCAGATACACGCCCAGGACGAGCGGCGGGGCAGCTCCCGGCAGCGCGGATATGATACCCGATGGAGCAAATATTCCCGCTGGTATTTGTCGGCCCCGGAACATCAACTCTGCGCCCTGCGGCTGGATGATGGCTGCACTATGGTGGCGCGGTGCGTGGATCACATAGACCCGCCTGACGGGCCGGGCGACCCGCGCTTTTGGGATACCACCAATCACCAGCCCGCCTGCATACATTGCAACAGCGTCAAAGGACACAAAAAAATCATAGGCAAATACAGAATTTGAGAAAGGAGGAGCCTATGCCGACAGGAAGAAAGCCGAGGCCGCTAAAGCTCGTCGATAACGGCAAAAACCGGCATACCAAAGACACGATGGAAAACCGGGAGAATGGCGAACCTACCGGCTGCTCCGACAAATTAAAACCACCCAAAAGCCTGTCCCCGGAGGCGAAGAAGGAATGGAAAAGGGTAGTAAAGCTCTACCGCCAGCTCGACACCCCGATAATTAACGATCTGGACATATCCGCCCTCGCTGCCTACTGCGAGAGTGTGGCGATATACCAAAAAGCCGAGGCGGAATACCAAAACGGCCCGCTTATATACCGGGCGGCGGACGGCAAGCCAACGGAAAACCCGTATATCACCATCATGCGCCGGGAGGGGCAGAATATCATAAAATACGCCGAGCAGCTGTGCCTGTCGCCGGTGGGCCGTGCTCGCATGGGTGTAGCAGCAGCGAAAAAAGCCGCAGAGAGCGACCCCATGGCCGCATATCTGAGCAAGTACGGTGGTTAACTCGAACAAGGCCCTCGAAGTTATCGAGTTTGTACAGGCCCTTAAACATACCGGCGATTTTTACGGCAAACCCTTTGTGCTTTTACCATGGCAGATAGAGGTCATAAACTCCGTATACGGCACCGTGACCGCCGAGGGCGTGCGGCAGTACCGCATGGCATATCTGGAGATCGCCAAGAAAAACGGCAAGACCGAACTTATCGCCGCGCTGAGCCTGTATCACCTGGTCATGGACGCACCGGGCGGCGAGATATACTGCGGCGCCGCAGACAGGAACCAGGCATCAATAGCTTTTAACGCCGCAAAGAGCATGGTGGAGCAAAGCGAAGTATTGTCCAAGATAATCAAAATCAAAGACAGCACGAAGGAAATGCTGAATCTCCGCACACACAGCCGCTTTAAAGTGCTGTCGGCAGAGGCGGCGACCAAACACGGCCTTAACCCCTCCGTGGTCATCATAGATGAACTACACGCCCACCCCAAGCGGGACTTGTGGGACGTGCTGACATTTGGTACGGGTGCTGCACGGAATGAGCAGCTCATATGGTGCATCACCACCGCGGGCGACGACCCCGACCGCAAAAGTGTGGGTTGGGAACAGCACGAAATAGCAACAAAGGTGCTGAGCGGCGAACTGACAGACCCGGCGTTTTACGCCAAAATCTATACCGTCCCTGAGGACGCGGACATATACGATGAAACAAATTGGTACTTAGCCAATCCCTCGCTGGGCGTATCCATCAAAATTGAGAATGTGCGCAGCGAGGCGATAAAGGCCCGAAACAGCCCGGCGGCAGAGAAGCTCTTCCGGTGGCTCCGGCTCAATCAATGGATCCCGCTTAAACGCACCGGCTGGCTGCCTATCACCCTATGGGATGATACCGAAGGGGGCTGGCATAAATCCGATATGCTGGGGCGGCCCTGTTATGTAGGCATAGACCTGTCCAGCACCACCGACCTGACCGCCGTGGCGGCCCTTTTCCCACCGCTGCCGGAGGAAACGGAGTGGCGCTTTTTTGTGGATGCGTGGATCCCGGAGGAAAACATGCGGGAACGGGAGCACCGGGACCACGTGCCTTTTGGCAAATGGGTGCAGGCGGGGCATATGCACGCGACCCCCGGCAACTGTGTGGACTACGCCTATATCGCCAACTATCTGGACAAGCTCATGCTTGACTATGACGTTAAATATATTGCAGCGGACGAATGGCGCATAGATTCCCTGCGCCCCCTCATGCAGCAGGAGGTTGCGGCGCAGAAGATAATCACCATACCCCAGACCATGAGCGGCATGTCCCCAGCAATGAAGGAAATTGAGCGACTCCTACGCGAGGGCGAAATGACCCACGAGAGGAACCCCTGCGGGCGCTGGGCGTTTGGCAATGTAGTAGTAGCCCAGGACGGCAACGAGAACATAAAACCCATGAAAAACAGGAGCATAGAGCGGATAGACCCGATGTGCGCCCTGATAGACGCGATGGCGGCGGCGGTAAAACTGGAACCCAAGCGCAGCGTATACGAGCACCGCGGCCTGAGAATAGTGTGAGGTAAACAGTGAAGAAATTTAAACTTTTTGGCAAAACATACGAGATACGGGCGGCGAACGTGAAACCGCTGCCATCTGTATCTGATGATAGCGCATGGCAGATGTATCTTGCAGGGCAGGGTTACACCATAAGCGCAGAGGGGGCGCTACAGGTCGCGGCGGTATTCCGGTGCGTTGACCTGATAAGCAAGACTATGGCGGCGTTGCCCCTGCACATGTACAAAAATACCGGGGAGGGCAAACAAAAGGCACGGGATCATCCCCTGTATAAGCTGTTGTATGTGCTGCCCAACCGCACCACCACGGCGTATGAGCTTATGCAGATGCTTGTGGCAAACATGCTGCTCACTCGCGGCGGGTATCTCCGCATAGTGCGGGACAGATACGGCTTTGTGCGACACCTCAAAAATCTGCCCACCTCCTGCTGCTCGGAAGTGTACACCAACCGGGAAAACGGGGAACAGTATATATACGTCACCTATGACGGCATAACAGAAACGCTCCGGGAGGGCGATTTTGTCTTTATCCCCGGTTTTAGATTTGGCGACCGCACGCCGGAAGACCCAATGACCATAGCCGCAAGCGTGCTGGGACTGAATAACAGCATGACACAATACGCGCAAAGGGGCTTTTCCGGTACTTCCCCCGGCGGCTATATAACCTATCCGGGGCAACTCTCCGATACGGCATACGAGCGCTTCAAAAAGGACTTCCAGAGCAACTACGGCGGCGCAGAAAACGCCGGGAAATGGATGTTTCTGGAAAACGGCTCCACGGCGCAGCCGTGGGACAGGGACATGTCAAAGACACAGCTCCTTGATAGCCGCAAATGGGCTGTAACCGAGATATGTCGCATTTTCGGCGTACCCCCGCACATGTGCATGGATCTGGAAAAAGCCACTTTTTCAAATATTGAGCAGCAGAGCGCCGAATTCGTCCGGGATTGCATAAATCCTTTATCCGTGCGTATAGAGCAGGCCCTTTACCGTGACCTGTTGAGCGAGGCGGAGCAGGCGAAGTATTATTTTAAATTCAACACAAACAGCCTGCTGAGGGGCGACACCGCCACCCGCACGAGCTACTACAACACCATGCGGCAAAACGGCGTGATGTGTGCTGACGATATCCGCGAGCTGGAGGATATGAACCCCATACCCGATGGGCTGGGAAAGATATACTTTATCAACGGCAACATGCTGCCGCTGGAAAACGCAAAACTCAACGCGCCTAAAAGCGCGCAAGCGAAAGGAGCACCCCTGAAAAATGAATAAATTTTGGGAGTTTAAAGCTCTCGGCAACGCCGGCGAGCTTTTTTTGTACGGAGAGATCAGCGATACGTCATGGTGGGGCGACGAAATAACCCCTGCGCAATTTCAAAAAGAATTGACGGCGCTGGGGGATATATCCACCCTTGATGTGTATATAAACAGCCCCGGCGGAGATATTTTTGCGGGATTTAGCTTGTATAACATACTGAACCGCCACCCGGCGACAAAAAACGTGCATATAGACGGCCTCGCCGCCTCCGCCGCATCAGTGGTTGCCATGGCGGGCGATACCATCAAAATGCCCGAAAACGCCACGTTGATGATACATAATGCATGGACATACGCCGGCGGCGGGGCGGAGGACTTACGCAGGACCGCCGACGAGCTCGACCGTATCAACGACCAGATAGCGGACATATACGCCGCCCGCACCGGCAAGGAGAAAGACGAGATATCCGCCCTTATGACAGCAGAAACATGGATGAGCGGTGCCGAGGCGCTCCACATGGGATTTGTGGATGAACTGATCGAGAATAAAAAGATCGCGGCTTGTGTAAACAGCGAAAAGTGGTTTGCGCTGTACAAGCACGCGCCGAAGGAACCGCCGGAAAACAGGGAGCCTGACAACGGGGGAGCAATCCAGCCCGCAGCAGATATAAACACCGCACTGCAGGAGCAGCGCAAGAGATTCAGAGCGACTAAACTAAAAATTTTGGAGGTATAAGTAACCGATGAAAAAGCTCTACGAAATGATGCAGGATCGCGCAAATGTCGCAACCCAGATGCGCGAAATAATGAACAAATTTGAAGACGGCGTGATGGACGCGGAATCCACCGAGACCTATAACCGGCTCGAAAAGGAGTTTGACGCGCTCAACGCTAACATAATCCGCGAACAGAAGCAGCTCGAGCGGGAACGCGCCGCCGGTGAAGTGATCGACAAGCTGGACGCCGGAATACTGCGCATTAAAGTATTTGCCCGCGCACTGCAGGGCGATCCCGAGTCCATAACCAGGTACAAAAACACCACCATGACCCTTGGCACAAACGCTACCGCCGGTTATCTGACCGCGCCCGTGGAGTTTGTCAACCAGCTTATAGCCGGGCTCAAAAATGACATGTTTATGCGCCAGATATGCAACGTTGTGGGCCCCATAGGTCAGGCACAGAGCCTTGGGTATCCCAGCCTGACTACCGATGCGTCTGATGTGGCATGGACAACCGAGGTGGCGGCAGCCCCCGAAGAGGCGACCATCGCCTTCGGCCGCCGCGAATTTAAGCCCCAGCGCCTTGCCAAACTGATTAAGATATCCAAGACCCTCATGCGCCACGCGCCCAGCCCTGATCAGACCGTGCTTGACCGCATATTGTACAAGATCGAGGCGGCGCAGGAAAACGCCTTTATGAGCGGAACGGGCACTAACCAGCCTTTGGGCATCTTTACCGCCTCTGACAGCGGCATAGCCACCGGGCGCGACGTTACCGCCGCTTCCGCCACCGCCGTGGCCACCGACGACCTGATAGAGTGCAAATACGGCGTGAAGGGCCAGTATATGCGCGGGGCCTCCTGGGTAATGCACCGCGACCTCTGCAAGATGATCGCAAAGCTCAAGGACAGCGACGGCCAGTATATATGGCAGCCCTCCGTGCAGGCAGGACAGCCTGATATGCTGCTGGGCGCTCCCGTGTATATGTCCGAGTACGCGCCTAACGCCGTAGCCGCGGGCAAGTACGTGGCAGTATACGGCGACTTTAAAACCGGCTATTGGGTATGCGACAGCGACGGCCTCTACATACAGGTGCTTAACGAGCTGTACGCCGTCAACAACGAGATAGGCTACGTTGTCGAGTACTATGGCGACGGCGCACCCGTAGTAGGCGAGGCGTTCAGCCGCCTAAAGATGAAGGCGAGCTGATGAAAATCAAAATGTTGACCTTAGCAGCCGGGCCGGAGGGAGTAACCCCGCCCGGCTCCATCATTGACATAGACGAGGCAACGGCGCGGCAGCTCATCAGGGGCTGTTACGCCATAGCCATGGAGGCCGACAATGGTAATAACAAGACAACCCCCAGCAGTGGAACCGCTAAGCCTCGAAGAGGTAAAACTGCATCTGCGGAATAACCCCGGCGATACCAGCGAGGACAAGGATATAATAGCTCCTCTCATAAGCGCGGCCCGCGAATATTGCGAGAACTATTGCGGGAAGTCATTTGCGGAGCAGTCCATAACCGCTTACCCGGAGGTGAGCGGCACTGTGACACTCCCGCGTGGCCCCGTGATAAGCGTGGACAGCGTTACAGTGGACGGCGAGGCGGTGGAGTATACCGCAGACGTGCGCCGCGGCACCGTGACGGTAAACAAGCCCGGCGCAGTCATAACCTACACCGCAGGATACGAGGAGACACCCTACCTTGTGCGACAGGCCATGCTCCTGCTCATAGGCCATTGGTACACCAACCGGGAGGCTGTGATACAGGGTTCTACGACCGAGATAGACATAGCGGTTCGCGCGATGCTGAATCAATATAAAGGCTGGTGGTTTTGATGGCAATTAAAGCCGGAGCAGGCGAAATGCGAACGAAAATCACCATAAAAGCGCCGGAGTACAGCATCAAAGCCGGATTCAGCGCGGAAAACTTTAAAAATGTTTTCCCCGGCCCCGTGTGGTGCAAGTGGGTGAATGCCCACGGTACGGAGGTATATCAGGCGGAAGAACTGCACTTGCGGCAGCCCGTGACCATAACCATGCGCTACTCGCCCCTTGTGACCGTCGAGTGCCGCATATGGCATGAGCGGGATGCCGAGCCTTACGAGATCATCAGCATAGACAACATAGGCGACCGCCGGGAATTTTTGGAGATTAAGGCTCAGAGGGTGGTGACGGCATGACCATAGCGGAGATACTCAAGGATGGATACACCGTATGCCACCCGCCCTATATGGGCGACGAGCGCACCTATGTCACATATCAATGCATGGGCCAGGTTGCGATACTGTACGCAGACGGCGTGGAAAAAGAAACTGGAGTGATGTATGCCGTAGATTACTACACTGATAATCCTCCATTTGAAACTGCTGTTGCTGATATAAAAAACAAACTCGCTGCGGCGGGCTGGAATTGCTCCGTTGACACGGAAATATATGAGACGGATACAGAATTATACCATATCGCCATGACGGCGGTAGGCGTGGGCGGCATATATGGCTAAATTTGAAATAGAAGGGCTCGACGAAGTTGGCCTTGCACTCAGAAGCGTAATAGATGGCGTAGAGGATTTCAACATAGAACTGGCCCAAGAGGCCGCAGACATCACAAAGGAAGAAATTGAAAAAAACATCGAAAGGCACAACCATATTCGCACCGGCACGCTCCGGCGGTCTATAAAAACATTCAAAAAGAAAAAACGCGATGGCAGCCCGTATATAGAGGTGACCGCAACGGGCAGTAATTCAGGCCCGCCTGGCAGCAAACGAAAAAAATATGCCGGAAACGCATATATAGCATTCGTACTCAATTACGGGCGCTCGAACCTTGTGGGTAGCCGGTTTTGGACTGAAGCGGAACAAAAAGCGATTGAGATATTCCAGCCTCGGCTGGAACTAAAAATTCTAAACTTTTTAAAAGAGAAAGGACTAAAATAAATGCCTGCGATAGACCTGAGAGGTATAAAAATTGGCGAATACAAAAATAACGACGGAACGGTAACCTATGAAGCACCAATATCCATGGGTGAGGCCATGACGGCGCAGCTTGAACTCACTTTTGCAGAGGGACGCCTGTACTCAGAAAGCAGACTTGCAGAATACATAAAACTCGCAACCGGCGGTACCGTCAGCATAGGCGTAAAATATATACCTGACGCAGCACAGAAACTGATGTACGGAGCGAGCGAAAAAACACGCACACTGAACGGGAGCAATAACGCAAAGAGCCTGCTTAGCACCACTAAGGATATTGCCAAATACGTAGGCATGGGCTTTTATGCCCCGGATATGATAGACGGCGTTAATAAGTTCACCGCCGTATTTGTCTACAAGGTGCTTTTCGGCCCCCCGAGCAGAGCGTTTAAAACGAAGGACAACACCATCACATTCCAGACGCCTACTACGACCGGCGAATTCCTCGGCGATGATAGCGAGAACAACAACCTGTTCGAAATGGCCACGCTTGACAGCGAAGCAGATGCAAAATCATGGATTAGCCTTTGCTTTGGCGCGACCATTTAAAGGAGCGTCGAATGGACATTAGGCTAAAAACTGCGCCGTATACGTTTGACGGCATGGAAATGACCCTCTGCTGCAACATGAACGTGTTGGCGGATGTGCAGGAGTATTTTGACGGCAGTTTCGGGCGCGCGCTGGAAAAACGGCGAACCCTTCAGGCAAATATAGTATTTCTGACCGCCATGATCAATGATTATCTTGACAGCATCGGATCAACTAAACGTTATGAAGTGAGGGAGGTGGGCCGCAAACTGCCCACCTTGCCCGCCGCGACGCGGGAACTGAGCGATATAATAACCTGTCTGGTGAGCTCCGCGCTGATACAAAAAGAGAAAAACGAGGACGAGGAAAAAAACTTGAACGCCACGCAGAACCCGGGCCTATAGATTTTGCGTGGTATTTGACTATATGGGTAGTGTATTTACATCAAAGCGAGAAAGATTTTTGGAAATCGGCGACGCCGCGCAAGGTGATAGCCATAGCAAAAAAAAATAGCGAAATCAAAAACGGACCGGCAGAGAAAGAAGAACCCTTTAGCCTGTCCGCTTATTTTTTGGGAGGTGCGCAGTAATGCCGACCATCAGTACTAAATGGGAGAGCGCGGGAGACAAGGAGTACAAGGACGCACTCAAGGAAATAGAACGCGGCTTGAGCCAGACACGGGCGGAGGCTAAAAAACTGGCGGCGCAATACGAGGACGATGAGGACAGCGTAGAGGCGCTGGCAGCGACGAACGAAAACCTTGCGGACGTAACCAAGGGCCTTAACGATAAACTCGACCTCCAACGTGCCCGCCTTTCAGACCTCGCCAATGCATATGGCGAGACCGATAGCCGCACACAAGCCATGAGAAAGTCAGTCACGGAAACGGAAGCTGCTCTCATAAAATCACAGCACGCCCTCGAAAACAACACCGAGGCGCTGGAGGATGCGAAAGACGCAGAGGAAGGGACGGGCCAGGCAACGGAGCTGCTCAACGGCTTACTTGAGGGACTTGGCGATGTAACGGGCATACAACTACCTAAGGGGCTCGGCAAACTCGACGACACTTTGGGCGACGTTGATTTGACCATGCTCGGGGTTGCCGGTACGCTGGGTACGGTGGCGGGGGCGTTTATCAACCTTGGCAAAGAGACCCTTGAATATAACAAGAAATTGCAGGAACTGAGTGATATAAGCAACATATCCACCGAGCAACTGCAAAAACTGGAATACGCGGGTGGTATGGTGAGTGTCTCGCTGGATACCATAGTGGACACCGCGAAGGACCTCGGCAAAAACGTACAGGCCGCAATAGAGGGAGACGAAGAGCTCGCGGAAACTTTTCGAAAACTCAAAGTGCCAATCAAAGATGCACACGGCAATATGCGAGATATGGATGAGATATATCAGCGCGTTATATTCTCCCTCGCAGATATGGAGGAGGGCATAGAGCGCAATAATCTTGCAATGAAACTGTTTGGCGAATCCGGCATTAAGCTTAACCCGATCCTTAATGAGGGGAAAGAAGGGATTAAACAATGGTATGAAGCGGCCGAGGAAATGGGCTATGTCATGGATGAGGTATCGCAGAAAAACATGGAAAATATGAGCCGGAAGATAGATACCCTAACCACAAATCTTAAGGGCGGTTTTCGCCAGGCGATAACGAGTCTGATCGAAATTTTGAGCGGCGACGTGACGCTGGGGGACATGAGGCAGCGCCTCATATACGAAAACAGCAATTCTGCCTATAAAAGCGGCAGGGCGGGCCGCAACGCCGCCGGCACCGACAACTGGCGCGGCGGCCTGACTTGGGTGGGCGAAAACGGGCCGGAACTGATAGACTTACCGAAGGGGAGCAGAGTGTTGAATAATCAGGAGAGCCGCGGCGTGGGCGGCGACACTTTTAATATCAGAGTTGATATGTCGCAGATAAGCGATATACAAAAGCTGGTAGACATGGCGAACAACTACCGACGCAGCGTGCGGATGGGGTACGGAGGGTAACATATGGCGACATTAGCAGACTTGCCGCTCGGGGCAACAATACTCATCCCGGTAGGCACCGAAGAAAACAGGCAATGCGAAGTGGCGGATAAAAATAACCTCGTATCCGGAGGCGCAGTGCTGGTATACAAAAATGCATACGAAGAATCGGAGTTTGGAAACTCGACCCTATACCCGGACGGAACACTGGATAATCTTATAAAAAATACGATATTCAACAGTTTCCCGCAAACGCTGCGCGAAAAAATGATAGATGTTACCTTTGCTCTCAAAGGCAGCAATAGCATAACCCGCAAGATGTTCGCCCTGACCTACACCATGGCGGGCTTTGGCAATAACAGCGGAGTTGCGGAGGGCAAAGCTCTCCAATATTACACCAGCAACAACAGGCGCATAAAGAAAAAGGGGGGCGCATCGACCACCTGGTGGCTTTCTTCGCAGTACTCCTCCGAATACGCATGGTACATCTACCATGATGGCACCGCCTACAACCAATACTTCGGCCCGTCTAGCACGATGAGGGTTGTCCCCGCTTTTGTAATCCCCCAATCAACACAACTGGAAGACGACCAAAACCAATACGGCGACTACTTCATAAAGGGTTTGCTCCCGAACGACGAAATAACCGCAACAACGACAAAACCGAAAAACACATACGCCGGAAGCTGGGATGCGATAAATTTTGAGTGGACATACGCAAGCCGTGAGGGGTTAGCACAGAAAAAATACGAACTGCAATATAAGGACGCATCTCACGCTGACTGGACTGCGTTGGCCTCCGCAGAATCGGCAAACACTAATGTAAATATACCTCCAAACACTTTTGCCGCAGGCATCGTAAAATGGCGCGTGCGCTGCACGAACGCAAACAATCAAGTTAGCGTATGGAGCGAAGAAGCGTCATTTACGGCCCAGGGCAAACCACCGGCTCCAACGGTATATGCTACCTCAAGCCCGCGGCCGGAAATAACATGGACCGGCGAGGGGCAGCTTGCCTATCAAATAAAGATCGACAATGTAGTATTGCACACCGCTTACAGCACTGACGGGCAGTACAAGGTTAAAGAATATCTGGCTGATGGCGCGCACATAGCCGCGGTGCGGATACAAAACGAATATGGCCTTTGGAGCGACTGGGGAACGGCTGAATTTACCGTTGCCAACACCCCCGGCGCGCCAATAACACTTTTTGCCGCGGGCGGCGAAAAAGCGACCCTTGCGTGGACGGAAACGGATCACAAAACTTACTATATCTACCGCGATGACATACCAATAGCAAAAACCACGGCACACACATACTCCGACCAAATGGCCATAGGGACGCACAAATATAAAGTGCGCGGCGTTGCTGGAGACAGTTACTCCATGTCCAATGAGGTCACGGTCACACTTTCGGTAGACGCGCCGGAGATAGCGGCGCTGGGCGAAATGCAATGGTTGCGGCTGGAATATTCCACTGCGCAGAATAGCCCGCTGGGCGTGTCGGCGTATCAGGATGTAGCGTATCAGTTTTACGCCGGGCGGCGGTATCCCGTGGCTGAGACCTCGCAGCAAATAACCAAAATATACAGTTTTAACGCTGCTTTTAACGATGCGGCGCAGGCAGCGGCTTTTGAGGGACTGCTGGGCAAGACCGTGATATACAGAGATCAGCACGGCTGCCTGTGCACCGGCCCGCTGATGGGCTTCGAGCTGAGCATAGACCAGTTTTTCAGGGCATTTTCGTGCAGCATACAGCAAACGGACAACATGGAGAGGATTGAGCATGATTGATACGATGAGCGTAGTAGCCAGCCGCTTTGAGGTGATACGCAACGGGGCTGTTACAGAGCACAATCTGACGGCGGTGGGGGATGACTATCCCACCGTCACCATGGCTGCCGACGGCGAAATAAAGACCTCCATGTACGGCGTGTTCGAGCATAACGACAATGTGGATTATCTAAACGATGAAATAAGGCCGTATTACATCAAGGACGGCATAGAGTATCCTCTCGGCATATACATGGTGGGCACGCTGACCACCAAACACACTAAATACGGCAAGGACGAGGACACCATAGAGGCATACGACCGCGCGCTGAGGCTCAAACAGACCAAAACCGAGACCCGGTATTATATTGCGGCGGGGACGCCATATATGACTGCGATACAGAGCCTTATCCGGGACGCCGGAATACCGCGCATACGGATGGACGATTGCGAGGACACTCTTGCCACAGACCGTGAGGATTGGGAAATAGGCACAGAATACCTGACCATTATCAATACCCTGCTGTCCGAGATAAACTTTTCGGATATTTGGTTTGATTTTGATGGGGTGGCCCGCCTTGAAAGGTACGAGGCCCCGTCCAGCTCCAACATAGACCGGGAGTATCGGGACGACGAATATAGTATTATCGCCCCGGAATACACGGAGGAAATGGACATATATGAGGCCCCTAACGTTTTCATCGTCAACGTATCTAACCCTGACTATGACAACCCCATGACCGCAACGGGCATAAATGACAGCATGATCTCCGCTTTGTCCACGGTACGCAGGGGGCGGCGCATATTGGCGACGCCGGTTGAACTGGATAATATAGCAAGCCAGACGGCGCTGCAAAAATACGCGGATAATCTTGCTGTGAAATCCATGTTTACAACGCAAAAAATCAAATTTTACACGGCCGTAAACCCGGCCCATGGCGTAGGAGATGTTATCGCGCTGTATAACGGGGAGCTGGTAGGCGTGTACGAAGAAACCGACTGGAAAATAGAAATACGCCCTGGCGCCCTCATGGAGCATCAGGCAAAAAAGGTGGTGTTCGTGTGATATATCAGGAGCAGGAAGCACTGTTTTTACAAAAGCGCAGGCCATCAGCGGCGAAATTTGCCACCGTGGTGGCAGTGTCCGGCGGCAAAGCCACATTAAAATTTGACGGTGAAACTACCGCTACGCAGAAACGCTATAAATATAACGCCGCGCTCTCGTTGAAAGCGGGCGACCGGGTAAAAGTGAATAAAATATCCGGCACTTATGTCATAGAATACAAACTGTAGGAGGGCGACTATGCTTACAGGCATTATACGCGGGCAGAGGCTTATGCTGCGCACACCCATTGTGGTGGCGGACAGCATAAACTATCTGACTGCAAAATTTGCGTTTGACGCCGACTGGAAGGGCCGCGTTATCACGGCCTATTTTGTATGCGGAGATAAGACCATAACCGCGGAGCTCGCAAGTGGCGAAATCACTGCAGAACAGGGAATAAACCTCACTGCGGGACGCTGGGAACTGAAACTATCCGGCATAAAGGCCGACAGCCGCGTGACGGCGGGCCCAGTATGGTTTGACGTACTGCCGTTCGGCGCTGCGGATGGCGAACTGCCGGATATATCCCTGACGCAGTACGAACAACTCCTTGCAAAAATCGGCGACATGGACGAGCTAACCACCGCGGACAAGAATACCCTTGTAGCGGCCATAAACGAGGCGGCGCAGAGCGGCGGCGGTTCCGGTGGCGGGGGATTGCCGGCGGGCGGAACGCCAGGGCAGGTACTCACTCGAACCGCAAGCGGCTCGGCGTGGCAGGACGGCACTCCCGGCCCCGTCGGCCCACAAGGCCCCGAAGGCAAGAAAGGCGATAAAGGCGACACAGGAGCCGCAGGAGAAACGGGCCCCACTGGCCCCAAGGGTGAACAGGGTATCCAAGGGCCTAAAGGCGACCCCGGAGACAAGGGAGAAACGGGCCCCAAGGGGGATACGGGAGCCACGGGCGAACGAGGCCCCGCAGGAGCGCACTATACGCCTTCTGTGACCGCTGACGGTGATTTATCGTGGAGTAATGACGGCGGGCTGGAAAACCCCGCCACAGTCAATATACGGGGGCCACAGGGCGCACAGGGAGCCAAAGGCGATACGGGCGAAGGATTTGCCGTGTTGGGCTATTACGCTTCTCTCTCCGCATTACAAGCTGGAGTATCTAACCCCTCCGCTGGTGACGCTTACGGTGTGGGCGCGGGCGAACCGTATGATATATATATCTGGGACGGCGTAAATTCCAAGTGGGTAAACAACGGCCCCTTGCAGGGCGCGAAAGGTGAGCAAGGCCCCACTGGCCCTAAAGGCGACCCCGGCCCCAAGGGCGACCCCGGCGCGAAGGGCGATACGGGCGCACAAGGCCCCACGGGCGAAGCCGCAGGGTTCGGCACACCCACTGCCACGGCGACCACCCTTGACGCGGGAACCCCCGCTACTGTAGAGGTGACAGCTTCCGGCGCAGATACCGCAAAGGTATTCGCCTTTAAGTTCGGCGTTCCCAAGGGCGAACAGGGCGCGACTGGTGAGCAGGGCGCAAAGGGAGATCAGGGAGCGAAAGGAGACGCTGGAGCAAAGGGCGACCCCGGCCCCTACTTTACCCCTGCGGTATCTGCCGAGGGCGTTATATCGTGGAGCAATAACGGCGGCCTCGCTAATCCTCCCGACGCCAACATAAAAGGCCCGCAGGGTGAGCAGGGCGAACAAGGTATCCAAGGCCCCGAAGGCCCACAGGGCTTGCAGGGCATACAAGGCGAGCAGGGCATACAAGGAGAGCAGGGAGCCAAGGGCGACCCCGGAGCAAAGGGCGACCCCGGCGCAAAAGGCGACCCCGGCACAGCCGCAGGATTCGGCACACCTACCGCTACGGCAAACACCCTCACCGCCGGAGCCGCCGCCACCGTAAAGATAACGGCAAGCGGCGCGGACACCGCAAAGGTATTTGATTTTGAGTTCGGCATCCCGCAGGGCGAAAAAGGAGCCACAGGCGAAAAAGGCGCGACAGGCGACCCCGGCGCGAAGGGTGACACGGGTGAGCAAGGCCCGCAGGGTATCCAAGGGCCGGAAGGACCGACAGGCCCCCAGGGCCCCGCAGGCCCTAACGAGATAAGCACCGATACCGCAACCGCGCTGAACGGCCTGTTAAAGGGCAATGGCTCAACCGTACAGGCGGCACAATCTGGCATTGACTACGCCACCCCCGCCACAGATACCGTTGTCACGGCCTCCGCGTCTGCGTGGAGCGATAATACTATAACGCTGCCCGTTACTGGCGTTATGGCTGATTCAAAGCTGGAAATCGGGCTAAGCGACACCGCCACGGATGAACAGTACGCAGCGGCAACGGCAGCACAAATACGAGCCACGGGCAGTGGAAATGGAACGGTGACGCTAAAAGCGACAACCGCGCCTACAATTGACCTGCCTATAATCATAAGGAGGCTGAGCTAATGGGCATTATATCAAGATTCCCGGCTGGCGCAACTAAACCTTATATAGAGGAAATCTATAACTCGGATGGACAACTCATTGATGTAAAAATGTATGGGTATGAGAGTATAAGGGATTATCAATTTTTTAGTTGCACCAGCTTGGCCTTAACCACCCTACCGAGCGGAATCACGAAGATTGGTAATAATGCGTTTAGTGGTTGTTCGAGCTTGGCCTTAACCACCCTACCGAGCGGAATCACGAAGATTGGTAGTTTTGCGTTTACGGATTGCACCAGCTTGACTTCACTGACTTTACCGAGCGGAATTACTAATATTGGCATTGATGCGTTTGCACGTTGCACCAGCTTGGTTTCACTGACTTTCGAAGGCACGCCAGAAATCATAGCGGACGCCGCATTTGTCGCTTGCGACAACCTAACCACCATCAATGTACCGTGGGCAGAGGGCGCGGTAGCAAATGCGCCGTGGGGCGCGACAAACGCAACTATAACCTACGGGTATACGGGCTAAAACACAAGAAAGGAGCCGAAAGGCTCTTTTTTAATACAAAAAAAGAAAGGAAAAAATCAAAATGAAGAAACTCACTTGTATCCTCGCGGTAATGCTCATGCTGTGCCTTTGCACCGTAGCCTACGCCGCAGACCCCGTAACTCTGGATATAACCGCGCTGGACTACCAGACCGGCAAGGCGGTATCCAAAACCTACGTCAACAACGAGCTTTTCCTACTCAAGGTTGACCTGGGCATACCCCGGTTTTTCGACCTGACCGACATGGAGCTTGTAATCGAACTGGACGGCGTAAAGCTGGACGCAAACGACCTGAGATTGGAGGCTGGCACATATTACCTGAGCGGCATAGTTACCGACCAGCCCGCCGCCCTCCGTATAACCGTCAAGGACAAGGCATACGAAAACGCCACCACGGCAGAAGAACTCTACAACGCCATGCAGCGAAACAGGACTGTAAGCAAAACCTACTATTTTAACGCCGCGCAGCCCGCCGAACAGCCCATTACAAAAAATCCCGTGGTGATACCCAAGACCGGCGGCGCCTCCGTCCTCGCGTATGCGGTATCCATAGCCCTGATAGGCTTTGGCCTCGCGGTGGCAGGTAAACGCAGATGAGCAGAGTAACAGGCTTCATAGAATACCTCGAAAGTCATGTCGGGGATATGTACGTCTGGGGTGCGCAGGGGCAGCAGGTTGACAGCATGAGCGACCCCTACGCATGGATAGAACGGCGCGAAACCAGCGACGTCAATTACAACCGCGCCGTGAAATTCATGGAGAAGGCCGAAAAACGGCCTCTCTACGCGTTCGACTGTTCCGGCCTCATCGTACACTACATCAGCGACATAAAGCACTGGATGAAGGGCGACACCAACGCCCAGGGGCTTTACCGTATGTGCAGCGAAAACAGGGGCTACGTCGGGAAAACCCCCATATGGCCGGGCGACCTCGTATTCAAGTACAGCGAAAGCAGCAAGAAAATGGTACATGTCGGCGTATACGTCGGCGGCGGCTACACCATAGAGGCGAAAGGCCGCGACGATGGCGTATGCAAGCGCAAACTGTCCGATGGCAACTGGACGCACTGGGGGCGGCTTGCCCTGCTCCAGCAGGAGGAAGAAAAGGAGGAGGTAAAGGCGCGGAAGATCATAACCCTGACGAGCCCCATGATGCGGGGCAACGACATCAAAGCCTTGCAGACCGCCCTTAACGCTCTGGGCTATGACGCGGGGGACGCGGACGGCATAGCGGGCAAAAACACCATTGCGGCCATACAGCGGTTTGCGGGCGACTATGCAAACGCCGGGGAAACGGAACTGCCGGAGGTGTTACAGGCTACCGTATCTGTGGACGGCAAAATCTATGTAGGCGCACTAAAAAAATAAGGAGGAGCACCCATGACCAAGGAATGGATATGGGCAATAGTAACGGGACTGAGCGGCATTTTGCTGGGCTGGTTGGCTCACATAAAGACCGCGAGAAAGGACGCGATTGACGCGGCGACACGCGACACCGCCATTGACACCGCGCTCAAATCGGACGTGGACTACATCAAACGCGGCGTGGACGATATCAAACTCGATATGCGGGCGCAGGCCACCAAAGTTGAGGGCATAGACCTCCGCGTGGCTCGTGTGGAAGAAAGCACGAAAAGCGCCCACCACCGGCTGGACAGGCTTGAAGCACACAACAATTAAAGGAGGAAAAAACATGAAACTCTCGAACAAGGTATACGACATTCTCAAGGCAATCGCCCTGATCTGGCTCCCCGCCATAGGCACTCTCTACTTCGCCCTCGCGGGTATATGGCAGCTCCCCTATCCTGAGGAGATCGTCGGCACTATCACCGCCGTTGACACGTTCCTCGGCGCGGTGCTGGGCATATCCTCGGCAAACTACAACAAACAGTAGCCCCCGGATGGGATTCCCTTTCAATAGCCCCCCTTAATTGGGGGGCGTACTTTTATAAAGGAGGTATAGGCTTTTGGAGAAGCGGGCCTCTTTGAAATGGATAAAGCATTGCTTAATTCCCGTTCCCGCACGGAATGGGAAGCACTCATACGCGAATGGATACATAACGAAAAAGACCGCTGGTTGATAACCCGCCGCCTTTTAGACGGGGTGCCATACGACGCTCTGACGGGCGAGTACCAGCTTAAATTCGAAATACCCCTTGAATATGACCAGATACGAAGGCGGTGCAAGGCCGCCGAAAAACAACTGAAAACGCACTGTAAATAGCCGATAAATAGCCGATGGGAGCAATCCTGTCGGCTCTTTTTTTATGCCAAAATTCAGGTAGAAGGGAGCGTGAAACAGTGTATCCATACCAATCTTATTTTAACCAACAAACCCAATATCAGCGAACCGAAGTAGTCAAAGTGAACGGCGAGGGCGGCGCAAAGGCGTATCAAATGCCCCCTAATAGCTCCGCTCTTCTATTAGACGAAACGGCCCCCATAGTGTGGCTTAAAACAACGGATGGGGCGGGGTTCCCCTCTCTCTCGCCTTATAGCATAACCCCGTATAAACCCGCTCCGCCTGTCGATGTAAACGGCCTTGAACAGAGAATAGCCAGATTGGAGGAAATGATAAATGCCAAACCCGATACTACAAATGCTAAGCGGAGGAAGTCCGAGGAAACTCAACCCACAAATGATAGCGCAGGCTAAACAGATGATGTCCGTTCCTGGGCAAATGCAGAAGATAAAGCAGATGATAGGCAACGGCGACCCTAAACAGATGTTTTATGCGGCCTGCAAGCAATACGGGATAGACCCCGAGGATATTCTTTCTGAATTAAGATAGACCATTACCCGAAGCGCGCGCGGGATTGGAATATAAATCGAAAGGAACTTTAGAACTATGGATAATATGCCCTCTCTCGCGGATATAGCCGCGGTAACTGATGGCAAGACTGACGGCTTCAACGGAGGCTTCTGGATATTCGCCCTTATCATACTTTTTGCTATGATGGGCGGCGGCTTTGGCGGCTGGAACCGCCAGGGCGAATTTGGACAGTATGCCACCGCTGCGTCTCAGCAAGAAATTCTCTTCGGTCAGCACTTCGGCCAGATCAATGACCGCCTGACTAACATCGGCAACGGTATATGTGATTCCACCTTCGCGCTGAACAACGCTATCACCACCGAAGGCCGGAACCTGTCCAACCAGCTCGCAAACTGCTGCTGCGAACAGAGGCTCGGTATAGCTAACCTCTCAGCGCAGATGAACCAGAACACCTGCGACATAACCACCGCTATCCACGCCGAGGCCGAGGCCACCCGCTCCCTGATACAGGCGAACGAAATGCAGGCTCTCAGGGACAAAATGTCCAGCCTTGAAATGGATAACCGCATGTACGGAGTAGTCCGCTATCCCAACGGTTACACCTACAACGCGGGGAACTCTCCCTTCTGTGGTAATAATTGCGGCTGCTGCTGCTAATTCCGGCTATGCCGTGATATATCGGGGCGGCGTATGCTGCCCCTTGATTTTTGAAAGGAGCATAAAAAATGGCTTGTAAAAATGTATGCAAACTCTGCCCCAACCTTATAATCTCCCAGGCAGTTACCTTCACGGCGGGAACCGGGCTGATAATCAACCTCCCGGCAGGCAACTATAACGACAACCAGAAATACTGCATCGTGGTAGCTCAGTCTATCCCGGCGGCTACCACTATAACCGCGCCCGTGTTTGTCACCATAGGCGCCGGCACGGAACAGTACCCGCTGATAGATAGCTGCTGCGCTCAGGTCACAGCCTGCGCCATACGCACCCGCACCAGGCATGCTACCATCGTCAAGACCAACGCCACGGGCGGCAGTTTTAAAATGCTTGGCAAAACTGCTTGCACTCAGGGGCTTGCCAGCATTGACGGAGGCGCAGAGTAATGAGCTTTAAGGAGATCATACGCCTGATATCCGAAAGGCACACCGATATGACAGAGGTGACCGATGCACTCTCTGATATGATGCACACGGTAAAGGACCGTCTGCCGGAGGTGTACAAAGAAACAATGTATTGCCTCGAAGAGATAGCATATCGGATAACTCCCGAAGAGGCGCGGCAGATAGTCAAGGGTATGCGCCCATACGGTCAAAAATGGGACTATGACACCATCAAGGCGTTTCTGGCGACGAAAGGCATAACGGCGGTATGTAAATACTATCTGTGCATGAATATGTACTACAACGACAGCCACGATACCGCCGAAATGGTAGGCAGGGGAGAAGACCCGGAGTTTTATTTCAGCCTTGCAAAAGATTTCATTAACGATATAGACGGTAAGGATTTCAAGGTTGAAAAATATTTTACTGCGTAACTGGCAACCTTCCGGCAACTTTCTGGCAACCTTTTATTTCAAGCCCTAAAACGAGCGTAAACGAAAAATATAGATAAACAGCCGCTTTTTACGGACGAGAAACTGCAAGGAACTGAATAAAAAACGGGTAGCCGCCGGATACCAAAGAAGAACACCATGCAGCGCATGGTGTTTTTCTTTGGTCTTTGATGAGTAGGTATTTTCCGGGCCAGGTCAAACAGCCAAGGGCTGGTGATGGGATCGACTGTGAGCGCGTCCGGTGGGCGGAGGAGCAGGCACTTGACAAAGCACCGGCGATAAAAGATACTTTAAGCATTAAGACGGATATTTCAGCGCCGAATGGCGCACCGATTATAAGCATAAAATCGTAATACCGAAGGACAGTCAAGGAGGACAGTCAAATGGAGCAGAACACTGAAACCAAAACGGAGACCAAGCTCAAGCCGGAGGAAATGCCGGAGTATCAGGACAAGCTGTCACAGAGCCTGATTCGAGGATGGCGCAAACAGTTTCCGGAATGGACGGACGAGCGGATTATAGAGGAATTGGAAGCCCTGTAAAGGATATCATCCGGCAGCAGGGCGCGACCCCTGTTGATTTAAGGACGGCATCAGATCCGTCCTCTTTTTATGCCAAAATCGGCGAAGCAAAGGAAAGCCGCCCTTACGGCGCATTCGCCACGCAGCTTTGGCGCTTCTTAACAGTTTATTTTATTGACAGGCGTTATACTGTCAAATTATACTTTTGCTATGATAAACAGGTTTTGCAAAAGAGCGGCGGCGCTGGTGCTGGCGTTGATAGGGATGGCCGCTGCATGCGGGTGCGCGAAAAGGGCGGAGGCGGACGCCACCTTCGTCATGCTCACCGCGCCCACGGTGGAGCCGATAGTCACCCCCGTACCCACGCCGGAGAGCACGCCCCCGCCGAAAAAAACGCCAAAGGCCGAAAAAACGCCAGAGGATAATAAGAAAGAGGACGAAGCCAAAGAAAAGGAAAAAGAAAAGGAAAAGCCCAAGGGCGGCGAGGAAAAAAAGGAGGAAAAAAAGGCCTCCGCCAAGACCCCCCACGCCAAGGACTATACTAAGGTCGATATAAAAAAGGCAAGCGGAACAAAGGCCACGGACTTCGAGACGGACAGGATAGACGGCGGAAAGCTGAGCCAAAGCTATTTTTCCGGAGGAACCATAACGCTTGTAAACGTATGGTCCACCACATGAGGAATCTGCGTGGACGAGATGGGTCGTCTCGCAAGGCTCTACAAGGAATACAAGGGCACGGGAGTGCAGTTTTTGGGTATATGCGCCGACGTATACGGCCTTAACGGGCAGACCTGCAGCGACGCGAAGGACTACATAGCCTCCACCGGCGCTGGCTACCCCCAGATAGTGGCCACAGAGGCACTGCTGCGCTATGTTTCGTATATGCCCAGCACGCATATTTTCGACAGCTCGGGCAAGATGATAGCAAAGTATGCGGGTACGCTGAGCGAAGCCGAATGGATAAACGTGATAGAGACGCTTATGGCAAAATATTCATAAAAATAAAAGGGCCAGAACAGCCCTTTTTTTGTTTGGATCTTAAAAATCACGAAGCGCTCATTTTGAGCATCTCTCGGGCAATATCGAACTTCAAAGAGGCGTATTCGTCGGTGGTAGGCACCTCCAGCATGACCAGCACCAGGCGCGCGTCCTTGTCCTCCGTATCGCAGCGGAAGCCGGCAAACCAGGATATCTGGCGGCTCTTGTCGTTGCCTATTTCGGCAGTACCGGTCTTTGCGGCCACGGTGACGGAGGTCACCTTCAGGGAACGGCCGGTGCCGTTGAGGCTGTGGTCAACCACGTCCTTAAGATACGGAACAATAATATCCAACGAATGCTGCTCTATTACGCCGCTCTTCCATACTTTGGGGCTGGCCCTGGAGACGTTGTTGTATTTTATGCCCTCAGTTTCATACAGGCCGTCCACTATATAGGGCTGCATTATATTGCCGCCGTTGGCAAAGGCGCAGAACATTGTGGCCATCTGCAGGGGGGTAGTCAGTATTTCGCCCTGGCCGTAGCCGCTGTCCGCAAGAAGCATGAGGGTAAGCTCGGTATCGTCGTTGTACAGCTGCGATTGGGCCACGTTCAGGTCAAAGGGCATGGTATCGCCAAAGCCTATGCTCTTCATGTAGCTGGTATAGTTGTCCCAGCCCATGAGCAGCGCGGCGTTGGCAAAGTAAATGTTATCGGAATGCACTATGGCGCTGCGCATGTTGAGGGGACTTAGACGGCCATACTTGACCTGAGTGCGCTTTATTTTGCTGCCGAGCCAGGTGCCATAGTCGGTAGGCAGCCAGTAGTCATCCACGATCTCGCCGGTGAAGACGTAGTTTTCATCCAACGTGCCGCTTTGCAGCGCCGCTACGGCGGTAAACGCCTTCAATACCGAACCGGGAGGGTAAAGGCCCTGAGTAAGACGGTTATAAAGAGGCTTGTTGGCCTTGCTCAACAGCTCCGCGTAGTCTGCGGAGCTTATGCCCTTGGCAAAGGCGTTCAGGTCGTAACCCGGCCAGGAGGACATTGCCTCTATGGCGCCGGTCTTGGGGTTCATGACCACTACCGCGCCTGCGGTAGTCTCACCGAAAAGCACGCTGTCCAGCACGAAGTCCAGCCGTTTTTGCAGCTTGTAGTCAATCGTGAGCTGAAGGTCCAGTCCGTCCTCGGCGGGCTTGGTGTACAGTGTGCGGCGGTTGGTGCCCTGAGAGGTGCAAATGTATATATGGTAGCCGTCATTGCCTCTCAGCTCTTTTTCGTATTTGGCCTCCAAACCGTTGCGGCCAACGTAGGAATCCGAGGTATACAGGCCGTTCTCGGCATCCCGGCCCTCGTTCAGCTCCTTGAGCCTGGCCTCCAGCTCTTCATCGCTGCCGGCGCTGACTATGCCTACATAGCCTAATGTATGGGCCAGCATGTCATTTTCGGGATAAGAGCGCACCGAGCCGTAGTTGCCGTAATCTATGCCTATGCCTTCTATTTCGAGAAGCTGAGTTTCAAGGTATTCTGGGAACTCGCCCTGATAGAACTGCCTGAGCACGGCAACGCCGTCGTAGGCCTTACTCAGCTTTTTGTCTATGGTCTCCCTGGTCATGCCGAGGAGGGAGGAGCACTTGTTGTAGAAGTAGTCGCGATTGGTATCGTTCAGCCTGTCCGGCATGGCATAGACGGATATTTTTCCTTCAGTGGTGGCCAATACATGCCCGCCGGCCATTATCTCGCCCCGCTTTGCGCTTATGCGGGCCACGCGGACTGTATCGCCCCATTCCATCTCGGGAAATATGAGATTTGGCGACCACTCTATGAACCACCTGTTGCGGGACTTTATGGCTACCATGCGATGCTCGCCGGATACGTCGCCCAAAAGGGGAGATGAATATGTAGCGGTGAAGTTGACTATGGTGAATACCTCGCCCTCGTTGACCTGGATATTATCGTACAGTACGGAGGTTATCTCCAGCGCATCGAATATATTCATGTATTTGGCGATAAACTGATTTTTGCTTATGAGCCCTTCTGATTCGCGGTTGGGCTCAAGCTTGGCCAAAGCCACATAGTCAGGCTTTTCATTGGGGTCTATGGGCTTGGAAGGGTCCACGCCGGCAGTCTCGTCAGGAATGAAGGTTACGGCGCCGTCCAGAAGGTTGTATGCCCCCTCATAGTCGCCGGAGGATATTTTAGACAAAAAATCAAGACACACCTGCTTGCCGCTTGAGCCGGTACAGCCCGGCAGCAGGCAAAGGCAGCTGGCCCATATCAGAATTATGCTTAAAACTCTTTTCAACCCTGCTTCTCTTTCGCTCCCATGTTGAATAAATAATTGATTATAACAAAATTATAGCTTGGGGATAATCATATGTAAACGGCTGACAATAAAAGTTTACACAGGTAAATTTGACAGCATGGAGATGTATTGATAAAATAAACTAAGTGAAAGGGAACGCCATGGTTCGACGGAAAAAGAAAAATTCCATATCAGCGCTGCTCTTGGGGCGCAGGAAGGGTACGCAGCAGCGCAGGGCGAGAAGCGCGAGCCGCCCCGGCTTCGGCTGGGCAAATATCGGCCTTATTGCCGCGGTATTGGCAGCGGGGGCCTTTTTCGCATGGGCGCTCATGTTCTCGGACGGACGGCTTAATATATATTTGAAGGACGGCGGCCGCACTCACCAATACCTTACGTGGAGGACCAATGCCGGCGAGTTCCTCGCGGCAATAGGCGCGAAGCTGGACGAGAACGACACACTGTCGGTAGCGAAGGACGCGGAGCTTACCGACGGCGAAACCATAGAGATAACCAGGGCATACCCCATAGCGGTGCAGTCCGGCGGCAATACCGAGGTGATGTACCTCAGCTCCGGCACGGTGGGCGACGCGCTGGACAGGGCGGGAGTCACGGTAAAATCCGGAGACGAGATATCGGAGCTCACCTTCCGGGATCTGGAGCCCGGCATGAAGATAAGCCACACCGCCGTGGATGTTACATACAAGGTATCCTACAAGACCCTCGACTACGACGAGATAATCAAAAAGGACGACAGGGAGTACGAGAGCTTCAAGAAGGTGGAGGTAGAGGGCAAGGACGGCAAAAAGCAGATAACCCAACGCATAACCGTAAAGGACGGCGTGGAGGTATCCCGGGAGGTCGTAGACCAGATAATCACCGAAAAGGCCGTGGACGAGATAATACGCGTCGGCACCAAGATACGCTACCAGACCAACTTCAAGGGAGAGACCAGACGCTGGAAGGAAGCCCCGAAGGACGGCGTAAACGGCTGGAAGAGCATGAAGGTGGACAAGATAACCGCCTATTGCACAGGTACCCGCACAGCTACCGGTACAACGCCCAAGCTGGGCACCATAGCCGTGAACACATACTACTTCAAATACGGCACCCAGTTGTATGTGAGGGGCTACGGCTACGGCACGGCAAGGGATACCGGCGCATTCAGAAAATATACCAACTCTTCCGGAAAGCCTATGAACCAGCTGGATCTCTGGTTCAACTCGGAATCGGAGGCGAGGCGCTGGGGAACAAAGTACAACGTGACTATCTGGTATAAATAATGAGCACAGCTTCAGTAAAATGTGAACTTGAAAAATACGGCCTCACGCCCAACAGGGCGCTGGGGCAAAATTTTTTGGCCAGCGACACCGCGGCAAGGACTATTGCCGGGGCCGCCTGTGAAAACCGCTGCCCGGTTATAGAGATAGGCCCAGGTATGGGCGCGCTGACTGCGGAGCTGGCAAAGCGCGCCCCGATGGTCGCGGCCATAGAGATAGACAGACGCATGGCGGAGATAATCGCGGACAGGCTGCCCGAGGTACAGCTTATCAACGAAGACGCGCTGAAGGCGGATATACCGGGGCTTATAGCGGCTCTCGGTGGCAGGGCGAATATCGCGGCGAACCTGCCGTATTACATAACCACGCCGCTTTGCGTGAGGTTTTTATCCATAGGCGCGGACGGCAGCATACCCGCCATGACGCTTATGATGCAGAAGGAAGCGGCGGAGCGGTTCACGGCAAGGCCGGGGGACCGCGTATACGGGCCGCTGACGGTGCTTGCGGGGTATTATTATGAGGTTACTAAGCTCATGGAGCTGTCCCGGGATATGTATTACCCCCAGCCTGATGTGGACTCAGTAGTGCTGAAGCTTACGGCCAAGGGCGCGGAAAAGCTTTTTGAGCTGGAGTGGCTGCTGAACAGGGCATTTGCAATGCGCAGAAAGACTCTATCAAATAACCTCAGGGCTGCAGGAATATCGGACGAACGGCTGAAATCGCTGCTTGGAGCTTGCGGCATAGAGGGAAATATACGCGCAGAAAAGCTTACGGTGGCACAATTTGCAAATATTGCGCGGGAAATAGAGGCGCACGGGAAATAACGACAAAACCCTATAAAAAGCGATACTGTGGAAAAAGTGGATGAACGCCACTTTTCAGGCAAACTAACAAAGCCTTCGAGTCATTGACCCGAAGGCTTTGCAATACCGCGCACCCGAATCTCGACTTCACGTCCCATGGGCGTTTTCGCCATCAGGTTGCTACTCCCGGGCATGCCCGCGGCACACCTGCGCTTCCGCTTAATGCTGCTGCCTTCCGGCCCTGACATGGTTCACAGTGGCAAGTTGCACGGGACCCGGGGATCGACGCCCCACGACGGCGGCGGCCCCACAGGGGTGAGCCTCAAAACGGGGATTCAGCCCTGCTGTAGCGGATTGCAGGTACAGGGCACCGCTATCTCCCCGCTTAGCGCGGCAAGGTTATTTTAACAAGGCAGGGGCAATTAGTCAATAAAACGCACAAAAAAATTGCTTTGGAAGGGGGTCCAAAGCAATTGTCGGTTTGTTGTTGGTTTTGAAAGGGTTTCTCTCACTTGCAAGCTTATTATAACCCGCGGGGAGACGGAAATCATCACAAAAGTATTACAATCTGCTGAAATGTTGATTAAATTTTAAAGAAGTATTTGTTTTATCGCTCGTTTGAGGTATAATCATGCCGTTAGATAACCTGAACTCAATGAGAAGGAGGAACTCAGAAAATGAAAAAGACGATAAAGATAGAAGGAATGATGTGCGGCCACTGCTCCGGCAGGGTAAAGAAGGCGCTGGAGGCCATGGCGGGAGTTGAGACCGCGGAGGTGAGCCACGAGACGGGCACGGCGGAGGTGACGCTCAGGGGCGATGTATCCGACGAGGCGCTGACCAAGGCCGTGACCGATGCGGGCTATAAGGTAGCGGGCATAGAGTAGCGCCTGCACTTTTGGTGCATGAAATATGCCCCGAAGCTGTCCTTTACAGCGAAGATTAGCGGGGTGTATAATGAACACGATGGAAAAACAGGCAAGGGACAAAAAGGAGAGGCTTCGGCATCTCCTTTTATTTTTTGCCTGCACCAGGCATCATCGCGATGAAAAATACGGCGGCCCGCCGAAAGGGGCAGAGAAAAGCGACGGTATACCGCCGCTTTTTTGTTTCAGGAGGAAAAATGATATTCAGAAAGGAAAAGGAGCACGGCGTACTCACCGAGGAGGAGATTCTGGACATGGCCCGGGACATTGCGGAAAACGACCCGGCCTACATCATAGGCTCCATGCTCATCAAAAGCGTGTGCGACGATACCGGCCTCGACGAGGGGGCTGCCTTCAGCATGCTGCTGGACGGGGGCGGAATGCCCAAGGGCATAGCCGCTATCAGCGCCAGAGCTGCAAACGACCTCATGCGCATCTATGAGGAGGGGGGCATAGAGGGCGAAATTAACAGCTATCTGGAGGACGAGAGGTTCGTGAAGATGCTGCTGGAGATGCCGGTAAAGGCGGCGCTCAGGCTTTATGCCGCCGAGTGCAACGCAGATGCCGCCGCCAAGGCGGAGCGTGAAAAGGGCGCTATGGACGTGATGGAAAAGCTGGCGGCCCGCAGGGCGCTGCCCTCGCCCATAAAGGGCAATACCCCCGCCGCCGCGGATACGGACTACGCCAACATGCCCACCAGGGAATTCAACCTCATAAAGGAAAGACTGATGCGCGCCGCCAGCGAGGGCAGGCGCGTTTCGTTGTAAAGACATAAAAAGGAAGGAGAAAAATAATGAGTATCAACACTACCGCAAACACCGCAGGTACCACCAAGCTCAACAAGACCTTTTACGACCGCCAGCTGCTGGAAAGCGCCAAGACCCGCTTTGTACACGCCAAGTACGGCCAGAAGCGCCCTATTCCCAAGAACAGCGGCAAGCGGGTGGAATTCCGCAAGTGGAACCTCTTTGACGCAAACGACGCCATGGAGGCACTTCAGGAGGGCGTTACCCCTGCCAGCCAGGCTCTGTCCCAGAGCAACGTAGAGGTGGAGGTGGCCCAGTACGGCGCATACGTGGAGGTATCCGACCTGCTGGACATGACCGGCTATGACCAGGTAATCTCCGAGAGCGCGGAGCTGCTTGGAGAGCAGCTGGGCACCGTGGTGGAGTGGGTCACCCGCGATGCCATGAACGCCGGCACCAACGTACAATACGCAAACGGCAAGTCCGGCCGCGGCGAGATAACCGCCGCCGACAAGCTGACCGTGGCTGAGATACGCAAGGCGGTGCGCACCCTCAAAAAGGCCAAGGCGCGCCCCTTCGGCGACGAGGGCAGAAAGCCCCACTTCATCTGCATCTGTTCCCCCGAGGCCACCTATGACCTTCAGAGCGATTCCCTCTGGCAGGACGTATCCAAGTACTCCTGCGCGGAGCAGATATATTCCGGCGAGATCGGCCGCCTGTTCGGCGTGGTATTCGTGGAATCCACCGAGGCAAAGGTGTTCTCCCAGAGCGTGCTGAACAAGGTGAAGACCGCTACCAGCTCATCCAAAACCTTCGTGCTCAAGAACAGCCCCAAGGACGCGGAGGCGGCGTATCTCTCCACTGCGGGAAACAAGATAAAGATAGGTACCGCCGAGTATACCGTAGCCTCCTTTGACGCGGCTACCAATACCGTCACCCTGTCCGACAATGCCACCCTTACCGCCGACGCCATAGTATACAGCGAGGACGCGGGCAGCATAGACGGCACTACCAAGGCGGGCGCCGACGTGCATTCCACGCTTATTTTCGGCAAGGACGCCTACGGCATAGTGGACGTGGGCGGCAGCGGAGCCCTTCAGATCATAATAAAGCCCCACGGCAGCGCAGGAACCTCGGATCCTCTGGATCAGCGCGCCACCGTAGGCGCAAAGGTAGCGGCATACGCGGCAAAAATCCTCAACGAGCTGTGGATAATCCGCATTGAGCACGGCGTAAGCGCATAAATAACATCAGGAAATAAGTACGAAGGTACTGTTTCATATCCCTTTCAAGGGGGCCGAGGGGAAACCTTCGGCCCTTTTTTATTTGAGCAGAGAAAAGCTGAGAGAGTCAAGGAGGAAAGACAATGAATTACATAACCGATAAGGAAATAGACGCCATACAGGGCGACATGGGCGAGACGCTGAGAAAGCAGCCCCGAGTGCGCATGCGCATAGAGGGCAGCGGCTACTGGGAGGGCGGCATAAACGGCTGGTTCTTCAGGGTACGCCGGGGAGAGGAGACAGAGCTGCCCAAGTCCATTGCGGAGCTTATACAAAGAAGCGAACAGGTGGCGGTGATGGGCGAGCGGGAGGTAAAGGCCTACAGGGGCGTTGGCAGAAGGGTGGCGCAGGTATGACGCTGAACGACATCATCGTATCCGCACTTGCCCAGCTGGACCGCGGCCATGACGCCCAGAGCCTGGACGTATGGCGGGACAAGTTCACCCGCTTTGCAAACGACGGCGTGACGGACATCTGCGCCACATATAAGCCCCGGCGCACAGAAACTATCGACACAAGGGACGGCACGTTTACCACCGCAATGCTGTCGAGGGGCTGCCGCAAGGTGCTAAGCGTAAAGCGCGACGGCCGGGAGGAGGACTTTTACGACGGCGACGCTTCCGAGGTGATAGTTACCTCCGGCGGTCCCGGCAAAATTGAGGTGACGTACCGCTCGGTGCCAAGGGAGATGTTTGCGAGCACGGACGAGCCCGACATACCCGCATACATGCACGGATTGCTTGTAAGCTACGTCGTGGGCCGCGAGAGGGCTGCGGGGGACGTTTCCCAGCAGCGGGGCGGCAACATCTACTTTCAGATGTACGAGGCCGGCAAGGCCGCCATACGGCCCCATCTGGGCGGAGGAACCAGCCAGCGCATAGTGAACAGGTGGTGAAGCCCATGGCCCGCAAGATATACAGGATAGACGAGTTCATGGGGCTGGATCAGTCCATGGGCGAAAACGGCATGGCGGCCTCCTACAGCCCTGACGCCTGCAACATGGACACGGCGGACGGCGAGCTTACCGTAGCCAAGGGCTACACCAGGTACATAACATCAGCAGTTCCCGGCACGGAGGCCATACGCCGCATGTTCCTTTTCCATTCCGGCAGCGGCGATCAGGTGATAGTGGTAACGGGCGGCAGCGTATACGCTTACAGGGAAGGCGTCTGGGTGCTCATATACACCTTTACCGGGGGACTCACCGGCGGAAGGGTGGATTTTACCGAGGCCCGGATAGACACCACGGATTATCTCCTTATCGCCAGCGGCGAGCAGCAGATAGTCAAGTACAACGGCGCACAGGCGGCGCTTTTCGGCAGCAGCGACGGGCTTTCGGATAAGCCGGTAAGCTACCTTGCTGCTTACAGAAGCAGACTCTTCGCGGCCGGGGACAGCAGCTGTCCCAACAGGCTTTACTGGTCCAAGCTCCCGGGCGGCAGCCGCACCATAGAATCCTGGGGCGAGGAATCCGGCTCGGTCAACGTCTCAGGGGGACATACCGAGATAGGCGCCAGCGCCGGCGACCCCATAGTAGGGCTTGCGGCACTTTCCAACCAGCTTCTCATATTCAAAAAGCGCAGCCTTTACCGGCTCATAGGCGATAAGCCATCAAACTTTACGGTGGAGCGCATAGATTCCGACGTGGAGACGGCGGCGTATACCTCCCTTGTAATGAGCGGGGACATGCTGTACTTCATGACCAAGGGAGGCCTATGCAGGTTCAACGGCGTATCCGCGGCGCTCATGCCTGACGCCCGGCGGATAAAGAAGCTGCTTTCAGGCGCCGACGTATCCCTTTCCAAGGGGGCGGCGGCCCGCAGCAGGCTTTACTACTCATTCGACGACGCCAAGGGCGGCGGCATCATTGAATACGACCTTGTGCGGCACACCTACATGCTGCGCCGCGGCTTTGACGTAGGCGACATAGCCTCGTGGGACGGAAGGCTGTACATAGTCAATTCCGGCCGCTATGTGTGCCTCTTCGACGACGGCAAAAGCTACGACGGCAAGAACATCGAGGCCTGGTGGCGCACGCCTGAGACGGATCTTTTCGACAAGAGCGGCGTAAAGGCCATGCGGTCCCTCTGCTTCAGGGGCCACGCCCAGGGCGCCGCCACAGCCATGAACGCGGAGGTGAGCGTGGGCAGCGCAAGGGCTGCCACAAGGGTGCTGCTGCCTACGGAGGAGAGCGAGGTAGTGGAGGTGCCGCTTAAAAACGAGGGCAGGACATTTTCGCTCAGGATCGCCAACGAGGCGGGAGGCCGCTTCACTCTGCGTGGCGGCATAGAGCTTTCATTTGAAACCTGGAGGAGGGTGGAATAAATGGCTCTTGATATGCGGGCGCTTTACTATGTGACGCTGCCGGATATAAAGGACGCGGAGCTTTACAGCGAGACGGTAAAGGCCAACGAAAACAACCTTAATCAGAACTTTACGGCCATTGCCCAGAAGATAGAGGAGCTGGAAACGCGGCTTTCCGCCCTCGAATAGGCAAGGCAGTACAAAAAGGAGGAAAACACCATGGCAAAATATTATATGAACGGCTACACACCTCCAGAGGGAGTGAATTCCGCATCAAAGGTAAAGGAATACCAGCGGCAGCTCGGCGTAAAGGCGGACGGCATATGGGGCCCGGACACCGACGCGGCATACAGGGCCAGCCTTAACCGCAGCGCCCAGCGGCAGGCCCAGAGCAGAAGCGGCTTTGACTGGGGGGATTCCGGCAGGAACGAGGCATTTGACGGCTACTACAACGCCATAAGAAACAGCCTGTCCGTCCCGACCGTGACGGTAAAGGCGCCCAGCGCCGGCGAGGTGAAGGATTTATGGAGCGGGGTGCTTCGTCCCAGCGCCGACGCCGCCATAGAGCGGCGCAGCAGGGCTGCCCAGCGCGAGATGGCTGAGATAGACGCGGACGCCGTTTCCCGGGGCATGGGCCAGAGCAGCTATGTAACATCGGTAAAGGCCCGGCAGATGGAGGAGGCCCAGGACGACATAAGCGACATTGAGGCGCAGTACGGCGCGGCGCTGGCAGAGAAGATATACGATACGCTGTACAAGTACGATCAGATGAGCTTAAACGCCCAGCAGTACAACGCGGAGGCTCACGCGGCGGCACAGAAGACCGCACTCAGCATGGCGTCGGACTGGTACAATCAGTACCTTAGCCAGCAGAATGCCGCCATCGCCGCCGCTGCAAAGGGAAACTCCGGGAAGTCGTCAAAGGGCGGCTCCGGCTCGAAAAAGAGCAGCCTTTCCAGAGAGGACTATACCGAATACGTACGCAACCTCACCGCCGAGCAGCGCAGGCAGCTCTTCAGCAGCGAAAACAGCTATTGGAGCAGCAGGCGCGAGGAGATATACTCCGCCCTGGGCAAAACCCTTTACGATAGCCTTAAGAAGAAATACGGCGGTTAAGGGGGTGCCTATGGCTGCGGTAAAAAAGACCTTCGATATTGCGCTGGACATAGCGGACGCTGGGGCGAACCGGGAATTCACGGTGGTGGACGGGGACAACGGCAACGAGCTTGCCATACTCCTCACAGACGGGGGCTACCCGGTAGACCTTACCGGGTGCCGGGTCATAGCGGTGTTCTCAAAGAGCGACGGCACCGCCTGTCAGGACAGCTACGATGCTGACGGCGGTATAACTCTTTGCGGCACGCTTAACAATCAGGTGGATATAGAGCTTTTTGCGGGTTCCGTGGCTCCCGGAACGGTGGAGTGCGAGCTCCAGATATACTCGGATCCCAGCCTTTCCACCCTCGTCACCACGGCAAAGTTCAACTTTGCCTGCCGCAAGGCTATTTTTTCCGGCGAAACGCTGACCTCTGCGCCGCAGTACCCACAGCTTACTTCCCTTATGGAGAGGGTGGAGGTGCTGAACGCGGAGACTGCCGCTGCGGCGGGGGCGGCAAACTCAGCCGCGGCGGACTGCAGGGCAGCAATGGAGGGAAACGTCACAACATGGAAAATACTCAGATACTCTTAAACCAAAAAGGAGGGATTGCCTATGGCAGTATACCTTGGAAATGAGCTGGTGCTGGCAAACGGCGTGGGCGGCACAAGCCTTGCCAACGGCCACGCCTCCACCCACGCAAAGGGCGGCAGCGATGAGCTGGCCCCGGCGGACATAGGGGCGGCGGAGGAGGTACATACACACACGGAATACGCATTAAAGCCGGTAAGCATGGTGGTTGAGCTGCCGCTGGACGGCTGGGTGGTGGGCACATACAGCTGCACACAGGCCATAAGCGTGGACGGAATGAGAAGCGGCAAGTACGCCATAGTAGGCCCCGTACCAAAGGACTGGGACGAATACGTGGGGGCTAACGTACACTGCGCCGTACAGGGATACAATTCGCTCACGTTCTTAGCCGACAAAAAGCCGGCCACGGATCTACGGGTAAACGTGCTGATATGGGGGTAGGATAGTATGCTTTTCAATCTCGTATGCGGCGTGAACTACAGCATGGGAATAGCCTCCGGCAGCTTTGACGGCATAGACAGCTCGAGGGTGCTGACCGTGAACAAGACAATAGACCCGCTGGCGCTCGTCATAAAGACCACGGTGGGCTCCTCCAGCGAGCTTATAGTGTACTACAGGGAAAAGCCCACGGACAGCTTTTCCACAGTAGTGGGCGGGAGCGTGCCGGTATCCTGCAGGCTGCTGGGTGAATACAGCACAAAGCTGCTGCTGACGGTGCATAACGCCAGCGCCGCAAACTGTGCCGGCGTTGAATACTATATATTGGGGGTGAAAAAGCAATGACAGCCACGGAAAAGGATCTAAGCCTTATGAAGGTACACGTATTCAAGACCGTGGACGAGTATGAGGCGGCAAGGAGCGGCGGCCTGATAGGCGGAGACGACCTCGTCATCACGCCGGATACCGGCGCCATAGACGAGGAGATGTCGGATACCTCCACAAACACAGTGCAGAACAGGGTCATAAAGGCCTATGTGGATTCCGCCATAGCCGCCGCCATAGCTTCCCTTAATGAATAAAGGAGAGAGCATATATGACAGAGCTGTTCATAAAATACCTTAAAGGCCATGTGGGCGACATATACGTATGGGGCGCCCAGGGCGAAACAAATATAACCGAGAAATGGATACGCCGGCGGGAGACCGGCGAGAAAAACGCCGAACGCGCCATAGCCCTATGGGAAAAGCGTAAGGCGGAGGGCAGGAGCCCTATCGCCGCCTTCGATTGCAGCGGGCTGATAGTGAAGTTCCTGCTGGACAATAAGCTTATAAAGAGCGACATGTCCTCCCGGGGGCTGTACTCCGCCTGCGAAAAGCTGAACGGCAGGAGCCAGCTCATGCCGGGGGACCTGCTTTTCCGCCATAACGGCAAGCGGATACATCACGTTGGCGCGTATATCGGCTGCGGCCTCGTAATAGAGGCAATGGGCCGGGACGATGGGGTGGTGCTCAACTGCCTGGATTCAAACGGCGCTGGCTACTGGAACAGATACGGCAGGCTGCCCGTACTGAAGGACAGCGGGGAAACGGAAGAGATATACGAATGCTGCAAGGGGGAGGACTGCCCCTGCCGGCAGCTTATGAAGGAAATACTGAAAGGAGAAAACAATGAACAATAATCTGATAACAGGGGTGCTGGCAGGAGTGAGCGGTGTGCTCAGCTACATTTTCGGCCCCTGGGATGCCATGATAATGGTGCTCATAGCAGTAGTGGCCCTGGATTACATCACGGGCGTGGCTTATGCGGCGATATCGAGGACGCTCAGCAGCGCCATAGGCTTTAAGGGATTGCTGAAGAAGGTCTTCATATTCGTACTGGTGGCGCTTTCCACAATGCTTGACAAGCTGGTGCCCGCCACAAACGGTGCGGTGAGGAGCGCCGTATGTATGTTCTACATCGCCAACGAGGGGCTTTCCATACTGGAAAACGCGGGTCGTATCGGCCTGCCCATGCCCGAAGCGCTGAAGGGTGCGCTGGTAAAGCTCAAGGACGGGAAGAACGATACGGCCGAGGGCAAATAACAGGATAATTACAGGGGGGCGGCGCCCCCCCTTATTTTTTTGTACGGAATTGTGGGTCGTACTTGTCGGTAAGTTTTATCTGCGCTCTTATCCGCGGCACAGTAAGAACTGTATACGGGTCATAGGTGTGGTTGAATTTCATTTCGGCTATCATCTGGTCGAGCTTATACAAGGCCATATCAAATAAAATATTATTCCTGCGGATAGATGAGATATAGTCGTATTCCTCCTTGATATAGTGCATTGCGCGCTTTCTGCGCTCAAAATCATATTTGTAAAAGAGACGTTTAGGCAGGGTACTTACACTTCGTATCCGGCGTTTTGTACGGCACATATCATCACCTCGATTAAAGAATATATAAAAAACGGCGAAAAGTCAACTGATTGAGAACGTTTTGATTAAATTGATGACTACAAATGCGGGGTATACTAACAGTAAACGCGAGGTACTCAATATGGTTGACTTTGGAATTAAATTAGCAAAGCTGCGGGAGAACAAAAGGCTCTCTCAATCTCAGCTTGCCGCAAGGTTGGGTATAACCAAAAGCATGGTGTCAGCCTATGAAAACTCGGCGCGTATGCCTAGTTATGCTGTACTCTTGAGGATTGCAGGCATGTTTAATGTGTCCCTCGACTATCTGCTTGGAACGGAAAATCAGATCATATTCAGAACGGATGGGCTTAGCGAAAGCCAGATAGCGATAATAATGGATATAATCGAAGAATTTAAAAAATAAAGCCCCGTAAATACGGGGCAAAAAGGGGGGCTTGCGCCCCCCTTTTTTTATTTTTTGGCTTATGCTTTTTCAACGCCCAGCGTAACGCTTTCGCCGTTTATCTCCCAGTCCTTCACATAGCCGGCTGAACCCAGCTTGATGGAGTCGGCAAGGGTATCGGCGGCGATTTCCGCGCCGTGCCTGGCGAATATGCCCTCGATAAGGCTGTTGCCGTGGTGGGAGAGTACTATGTGGTCGGTGACCTCAAAGCCCGCTTCCTTGCGCATGGTCTGCACCTTGGATACTATCTCCCGCACGAAGCCCTCCTCGATGAGCTCAGGGGTGAGGTTGGTGTCAAGCACCACGGAAAGGTCATGCTCGGTGACTGTCACGAAGCCGGCGTTCTCCTCGGTGGAGACAAGCACGTCCTCGGCCGCCAGGGATATCTCGGTGCCGTCTATGTCGAACTTGTAGCTCTCGCCCCTGTTGTGGGCGGCTACCACGGCGTTTCCTACGCCTTCGCCCGCCAGATACTGATTGATCTTGGGCAGGAGCTTGCCATAGCGGGGGCCCAGGGTCTTTAGCTGGGGCTTTACCCGGTAGCTTATGAAGGAGGAAGCGTCGTCAACGAACCTGACTTCCTTTACGTTCAGCTCGTCCGCTATGATGGATACATACATATCGGGAAGAGCTTTGCCCTGCACGTACATGGAGGCAACGGGCTGGCGGTTCTTGATATTTGCCGCGTTGCGGGCGCTGCGGCCCAGCACCACTATATCCAGCACGGCGGCCATGTTGGCCTCCAGCTCGGGGTCGATGAAGCTCTCGTCCTTCTTTGGCCAGTCGCAAAGGTGTATGCTCTCAGGGGCGCTCTTATCCACCGTCCGTACCATATTCTGATACATTGTCTCGGACATGAAGGGGGTGAAGGGGGCGGATATCAGCGCCATGGTCCTGAGCACGGTGTAGAGGGTCATGTAGGCGGCCTCCTTGTCGGCGGTCATATCCTTGCCCCAGTACCGCTCGCGGCAGCGGCGGACGTACCAGTTGGAAAGGTCGTCCATGAAGTCCTGCATCTCGCGGCCCGCCTCGGTCATCTTCAGGTCGTCAAGGTATGCCTCAACGCGGCCCATGAGGGTGTTCAGGCGGGAAAGTATCCACCTGTCCATGGGGGTCAGGTTTTCGCGCACCAGCTTATGCCGGGTGGGGTCGAAGCCGTCTATGTCCGCATAAAGAATGTAGAAGGCGTAGGTGTTCCAGAAGGTTCCCATGTACTTGCGCTGGCTTTCGGATACGGCCTCTGCGGAGAAGCGGTTGGGGAGCCAGGGCATGGAGCTTGTGTAGAAATACCAGCGCACGGCGTCTGCGCCCTGATTGTCCAGAAGCACCCAGGGGTCTACCACGTTGCCTATGTGCTTGCTCATCTTTCGGCCCTCCTTATCCTGAACGTGGCCCAGCACGATGCAGTTGAGGAAGGCGGGGGAATCGAACAGGCAGGCCGCTATGGCGGAAAGGGTATAGAACCAGCCGCGGGTCTGGTCTATGGCCTCGCTGATAAAGTTTGCGGGGTAGCGGCGCTCAAACTTATCCTTGTTTTCAAAGGGATAGTGCCACTGTGCGAAGGGCATGGAGCCGGAATCGAACCAGCAGTCTATGACCACCGGCTCACGGCGCATGGTGCCGCCGCACTCGCACTGCCAGGTGAGGGGATCCACATAGGGCTTATGCAGCTCAACGTTCTCATCGCAGCCGGTAAGCTCCGAGAGCTCCTTACGGCTGCCGACAACGTGTATCTTGCCGCACTTGTCGCATACCCATACGGGCAGGGGGGTGCCCCAGTAGCGCTCGCGGGAGATGCCCCAGTCTATTACGTTCTCCAGGAAGTTGCCCATGCGGCCTTCCTTGATGGTCTCAGGGATCCAGTTGATGCGGCGGTTGTAGTCTATAAGCCTGTCCTTTACCTTGGTCATGGCTATGAACCAGGAGGAGCGGGCATAGTAGATAAGCGGCGTGTCGCAGCGCCAGCAGAAGGGGTAGCTGTGCTCAAACCTGGGGGCGGCAAAGAGAAGGCCGCGCTCGTCCAGATCCTTGAGCACCATGGGGTCGGCCTTCTTTACGAATACGCCGTCCCAGGGGGTGCCGCCGCACATTTCGCCCTTGGAATCCACCATCTGCACAAAGGGCAGGTCGTATTTCTTGCATACCCGGTAATCGTCCTCGCCGAAGGCGGGAGCGTTATGGACTATGCCGGTACCATCGGTGGTGGTGACATAGTCGTCCACCATCACATAGAAGGCGTCCTTGCCGCCGGCGGCCTTGCGGGTGCATTCAAAAAGGGGCTCGTAGTGCTTGTATTCAAGCTCTTTACCTAAGACTTCCTTTACTATCTCTGTCTCGTGGCCCTCCAGCACCGTCCCTATGAGGTCCTTCGCCATTATGAAGGTCTCCTTGCCGTCCACCCGCACGTATGCGTAGGTCACGTCGGGATTGACGCAGAGGGAAACGTTGCTGGGCAGCGTCCATGGCGTGGTGGTCCAGGCCAGGAAGTAGGTGTTCTCCTCATCGGGCACCCTGAAGCGGACGGTGGCGGAGGTCTCCTTGACCTCCTTATAGCCCTGAGCTACCTCGTGGGAGGAGAGGGCGGTGCCGCAGCGGGGGCAGTAGGGGACTATCTTGTGGCCCTTGTAGAGAAGGCCCTTTTCGTATATGGCCTTCAGCGCCCACCACTCAGACTCGATATAGTCGTTGTCATAGGTGATGTATGGGTTATCCATATCCGCCCAGAAGCCCATGCGGTCGGACATTACCTCCCACTCGCCCTTGTACTTCCATACGGATTCCTTGCACTTCTGGATGAAGGGAATAACGCCGTACTGCTCTATCTGCTCTTTTCCGTCGAGGCCCAGCTCTTTTTCCACCTCCAGCTCAACGGGAAGGCCGTGGGTATCCCACCCGGCCTTACGCAACACGTCGTAACCCCGCATGGTCTTGTAGCGGGGGATTATATCCTTCATGGCACGGGTCAGTACATGGCCTATGTGGGGCTTGCCGTTGGCGGTCGGCGGGCCGTCAAAGAAGGTGTAGGCGGGGGCGCCCTGCCGAAGCTGGACGCTCTTTTCGAATATCTGGTTATCCTTCCAGAATTTCAGCGTCTCCTTCTCGCGTTCCACGAAATTCAGCGTGGTCGGAACTTTCTTGTACATCTGCTTCTCCTTAGTGTTTTATAGCTTCCTTAAAATGATTTTTTTCGGGTAAAATAAAAGCGCCCCGAATATCGGGACGCAGTATTGCGCGGTACCACCCGAGTTGGCGCGGCGCGCCCTCTCTGCCGCGGCCTGTCATAGCCGCGTGCCCGTGTAACGGCGGGCTGCCGTCCGGCACTAATGGCGAAATACGTTTTCGCGCCGGCGCTCGCGGGTGATGCGTGTGGGTGGAGACGCCGCAGCCCTCGCACCGCAAAAACGGGCCGCTCTCTTTGGCTTCCGGTCCCACCGTGTGTCCCGGTCATAACTTTACAATTACTTATTATATTATTCCCGTTCTTTTTTGTAAACCCCCTAATTCAGGGACAAAAGTGGTATGCGTCACGTTTTTTTCACTTAAATTTGATTATTTGAGGTATGAATAGGTAAATTTTTGTGTTACTATTAGATGGATAGTTTAAACTCGTAGGTGGTATGCTTAGCCATAGGACTTTGCGGGGGGCATACCGGGGAGGTAAAAAATTGAAGAGAAGAAACCTTACAACACCGATAGTGTATCTTATAATGCTGGGAATAATCGTTCTGCTGGTATCCGGCTTCGATCTTTCCGGCGATAAGGTCAAAAAGATAAGCTATTCGGAATTCATAGATGACGTCCGCAACGGCAGGGTACAGGCGGCGGAGGTCACCGAGCTGAAGCTCGTGGGCTTGTACTCCGACAGCAAGATAAGCAGGGACGTCTTCCCGCAGGAGGCGGACTTCTACACCTATATACCTTCCGTGGATATCCTCAAGGACGACATGGATAAGGTCACCGCCGAGCTTACCGGCAGGGAAGCCAATGACATAACCCAGGCGGATTATCCCTTCTCCCTCGTGCTGAATCCCGCTCCCGGCCCCTCCATACTGGAGACCCTGCTGCCCTACATACTGCTCTTCGGCGGTCTGGCGCTGTTCTATGTCCTTATGACCAGGGCCCAGGGCGGCGGCAATAACATAATGAACTTCGGCAAGAGCCGCGCCCGCACGAACATGGACGGCAGAAATAAAGTCACCTTTGCTGACGTGGCCGGCGCCGAGGAGGAAAAAGAGGAGCTCAGAGAAGTGGTAGAGTTCATGCGCTCCCCCAAGCGGTTCACCGCCATGGGCGCACGCATACCCAAGGGCTGTCTGCTTGTAGGCCCTCCGGGCACAGGTAAGACTCTGCTGGCCAAGGCCGTAGCCGGCGAGGCGGGCGTACCCTTCTTTTCCATCTCCGGTTCAGATTTCGTGGAGATGTTCGTGGGCGTCGGCGCCAGCCGCGTGCGTGACCTGTTCAATACGGCTAAAAAGTGCGCGCCCGCTGTGGTGTTCATAGACGAGATAGATGCCGTTGGCCGTCAGCGCGGTGCGGGCCTTGGCGGCGGACACGACGAGCGGGAGCAGACCCTTAACCAGCTACTGGTGGAGATGGACGGCTTTGCGGTAAACGAAGGCATAATAGTGCTTGCCGCCACTAACCGCCCAGACATACTTGACCCCGCACTGCTGCGTCCGGGCAGGTTTGACAGGCAGATAACCGTGGGCTATCCCGACGTTAAGGGACGGGAGGCCATACTCGAGGTTCACGCCAAGGGCAAGCCCCTCGCCAAGGACGTGGATCTGGGGGTGCTGGCAAAGCGCACCAGCGGCATGACCGGCGCGGATCTTGAAAACGTGCTTAACGAGGCGGCCATACTTGCGGCCCGCTTCAAGAAGAAGGAGATAACCATGGTGGAGCTGGAGGAGGCCATAACCCGCACGGTTGTGGGCCCCGAAAAGCGCAGCCGTGTAGTTACCGAGGAGGATAAGCGCATCACCGCCTATCACGAGGCGGGACACGCCATAGTAGCCCTGAAGATGGAGCACTGCGATCCTGTACACGAGGTATCCATAATACCCAGAGGTCAGGCGGCAGGCTACACCATGACCATGCCCGACAACGACGACAGCCACATTTCCCGGGGCAAGATACTTGACCAGATAGCCATGAGTATGGGAGGCCGTGTGGCCGAGAGCATAGCCCTTGACGATATATGCACCGGCGCCATAGGAGATCTCAAGCACGCCAGCGACCTTGCCCGCCGCATGGTCATAGAGTTCGGCATGAGCGACGAGATAGGCCCCGTGTTCCTGGGCGGCGATTCCGAGGTGTTCATAGCAAAGGACTGGGGACACCAGCGCAGCTATTCCGAGGAGGTGGCTGCCAAGGTGGACAAGGAGATACGCAGGATACTGGAGGAGCAGTTCGAGCGGGCGAAGCAGGTGCTGCTCCACGAGCGGGAGGCGCTTGATCGGGTAGTGAAGTATCTTATAGAGTACGAGCGCATAACCGGCGAGGAATTCGAGAAGATATTCCATAACGAGCCTGTGGAGCTGGTATCCTATAAAGAGCGGAAGGAAGCTCTTGAAAAGCCGGACGAGGAGGAAAAGCCGGAGGACGAATCCGATGACAGGACAGGGGATGAGCCGGAGCAGCGCCATGAGGGCAGCGGTGAGGACAGCCCCGAGGATAAGCCTGAGAAAGAGGCGGAACAGAAATTCTACCGGCCCGGCGGATTCGACGGCGAGGACAAATAAAAAAGCTTTCGGGCGAAGACGATGCTTCGCCCGATTTTTTTGAGGATAAAGCCAAAAATGGAAAAATTCGACCTGCACATACATTCCAACATGTCCGATGGCACCTTTGACCCGGAGGCTATCCCCGCCCTGGCAAGGGTGCAGGGGGTATGCTATATGGCCCTTACGGATCACGATACGGCCGCAGGCTGCAAGCGGGCCATAGCCGCAGGGCAAAGCATAGGAGTAAAGGTAATACCCGGCATAGAGCTGGATGTGGAGTTTCCGACGGAACTTCACATGCTTGGGCTGAACATAAACCCTGACAGCCCTGCCATGGTGAAATTCGAAGCATGGCGGGGGGAGAGCAGGCGCCAGCGCAACAGGGCCATACTGGACAAGCTCAGCGCATTTGGCATACCGGCTGAGGAATACATGGAGCACAGCCGCGGCAACGATACACGGCTGCACATCGCCAAGGCAATAATCGCCGCGGGGTATGCGGATACCATGCCTGAGGCGTTTGAAAAATACCTGAATCCGGGCTGCCCCGGCTTTGTGCCCGGTGTACGGCCCTCTAAAAAAGAGGCGATAGAGCTTATACTGGAGTCCGGCGGCAGGCCGGTGCTGGCTCATCCCTGTAAGATAAAGGCGGACGCGGATAAGCTCATAAGGGAGCTTGCGGACTACGGCCTATGGGGCCTTGAGGTATTCTATCCTGCCTCCACCGAGGGGCAGAAGCGGGGCTTTTTGTCCCTATGCGCTCAGCTTGGCCTGAATGCCACCTGCGGCAGCGATTTTCACGGAAAGAACCGGGAAAACCCCATAGGCGGCCCATATGAGAAAAACCAAGTGCTGGAGTGCGCATGGCGGGAGTTCTTTGAGCGGTAAGTCGGTATAATTTTTTGATATGAAGGAATTGATTCAAAAATAACGAACGATATGCTTTGGGATGCGACGCATAGGGCAGACCATACAAAAACGGGATATGGACGGCGCACCTGCGATAAGCTGCGGTTATAATGAAATGCAGATGCTCCTTCATCCAAATTGTCGTATTGCGTTGATTATACGGATTATATTTGTTATAATGCTGATGAAAATTAAAAGGGGGTAAATCGAAAAATGTCCGGCGACGGTACGATTAAGATTTTTGCAGGCAGCGCCAGCAAGGAGTTTGCGGCACAAATGTGCGATTATCTCGGAAGCCCTATGGGCAAATGCACAACTCACATATTCTCCGAAGGCAATACCTTCGTCCGCATCGATGAGAGCATAAGGGACAAGGACGTATACTTCGTTCAGACGTTGGGACTCGATCCAAACAATGAATTTACGGAGCTGCTTTTCTTCCTGGACGCATTCAAGCGTGCCAGCGCAAACAGTGTTACCGCCATTATCCCCTATTTCAGCTATGCCAAGGGCGATAAGAAGGACGAGCCCAGAGTTTCAATACGCGGCAGGGTGTGCGCGGAGTGCATAGAGCTGGCGGGCGCGGACCGCGTCGTGACCATGGATCTTCATGCCGCTCAGGTGCAGGGCTTTTTCAAGAAGCCCGTGGATCACCTTTACGCCCAGGACCTGCTTTGCGCATACGCAAGGTATCTGGGCATAGTGGACGACAACCTGGTAGTGGTATCCCCCGATGCGGGCAGCGCAAAGCGCGCAAGGATGATGGCCAACGAGCTTGGCTGCGCCGTGGCCATAGGAGATAAGACGCGCACCGGCCACGACGAGAACGCCAAGGTGCTTGAGATAATCGGCGACGTAAAGGGCAAGAACTGTATAATAGTAGACGATTTCACCATCTCCGGCGGCACTCTGGTAGACGTTGCGCACGGCCTCAAGGACAAGGGCGCAAACGATATTTACGCATTCCTGTCCCATGTAGTGCTCCGGGAAAAGGGCGTAAAGAAGATCGAGGAGAGCCCCATAAAGCTGCTGGTATCCACCGATACCGTAAATTGCCCCGCCGTAAAGGGCCACGACAAGATAAAGATACTGTCCGCCGCCCCTATGTTCGCGGAGGCTGTCCGCCACATACACGACCGTATGTCCATGAGCAACCTCTTTGACAACCCCAGCCAGAGAATGCTCACCATGAGCTTCGCCAAGCAGATGTCTCTCGACGATATGATGAATCTGCATAGATAAAAAAATAAGCTGTATTAACGTCTCGTGACTTTGTGTTGCGGGGCGTTTTTCATTGGGCTATACTCATTGTAAACCAGCATGGAGAGGTAATATGAACGACATAAGCTTTACTGAAGCCCTTGGCATAGTGCCGGGCATCACCGCCATAATAGGGGGAGGAGGAAAGACTTCCCTTATGAACCGCCTTGCCGCGGAGCTTTCGGCTGCCGGCAGCAGGGTGATAATATGCACCAGCACCCACATATGGCGGCCGGCGGATTTGCCGGTGCTGGAAAACGCAGCGGAGGCGGACATAGCCGCTGCCCTCATGGAGCACAGCGTCGTATGCGTAGGCGAGAGGGAGGAAGAAAAGCTCATAGCCCCTAAGCTGCCGATAGCCCTGCTCAACGGCCTGGCGCCTTATGTGATAGCCGAGGCGGACGGCTCAAAGGGGCTGCCCTTAAAGGCCCACGGCAAAAATGAGCCCGTGATACCCCCAGGCTCAAAAGTGATATACGTAGTAGGGGCGGACGGTATAGGTAAGCCCATAGCCGAGTCAGCCCACCGGCCGGAGCTGTATGCCCGGCGGCTGGGAGCGGACGTGGGCCATGTGGTAACGCCTGAGGACGCCGCAACCATGGTGGACTATGGCGATACGGTGCTTTTCAACAAGGCGGAGAGGCCAAAGGACGTGGAAAACGGCAGGGCCTTCGCGAAGGCGTTCCATGGAAGAACGGTGATAGCCGCGCTGAAGCAGGGCAGGGTAATAGAAGTGATCAATTAGATCCTGTGCATTACCGGCTCCATATTTTTAAATGTGGCCACATAGGGTATTCCGGCGGCGCGTATCATGTCCAGAGCCTCGGAAAGCCTGTTGCCTACCCTTTCCGGCTTGTGGGCATCGGAGCCTGTGGTCACGTATTCGCCCCCCAGCTCACGGTAGCGGCGCAGTATGTCAAGGCCCCATGGGGCGTCGTTGCGCCAGGCGGAGGTGTTGACCTCAAAGGCCTTGCCGCGGCTTATAAGCTCCCGGAATATTTCATCGAATATCTGAGGCGCCAGGGAGTAACTCATGGAGCGCTCGGCATAAGGGCTGTGCTTGGCGCAGAAGTCGTAGTGGCCCATTACGGAAAAATCCGATACCCTGATGCATTCGAGGTCTTTTTCAATATAGGCAAGGTAGGCCTCCTCCCGGCTCCTGCCCTCGAAATATTCGGGATAGTAGGCGTCCACGCCGTTTACTATGTGTACAGAGCCTATGACGAAGTCCATGTGGCAGTCCTTCACGTGACCGTATGCATCCTCGTATGCTGCCTTGTCCTTCATTCCGAACTCCATGCCGAAGGATATGTCAATATCCGGGAACTGGCCCTTTAAGGCTTCTATCTCGGCGTTGCGGGCGGCTATGTCGGCAGGGCGCAGGCCTACGCCGTCAAAATCCACATGGTCGGTGAAGCATATATGGGTCACGCCGGCCTTCTTTGCGGCGCGAAGCTGCTCTATTACAGGCGCTCTGGAATCGGCTGAGTAGCGGGTGTGTACGTGATAATCAAAAAGCATGGCGTTTCTCCGTGTAAAAGTTATGGATAAGCTGTATTATACATCATAAGCGCCCCCAAGTCATTGACTTTTAGCTTTGAATAAAATATAATATATACGATATCGGCAATGAAGCGAAAAAGTAGGAAACAGCCATGCAGAGCGAGCCGCATATGGTGCAAGGCGGTGCAAGAGGCATTTTCGAAGCTCGTCGCGGAGCCCCGCCCGTGAAAGCGGACGGCGTCCTGCCCGGCGTTAACGGGAGTTGAGTTGGGCGAATTTTCGCCAATGAGAGTGGTACCGCGGAAGCATGGCTTTCGTCTCTTGGCTGAGACGGAGCTTTTTTTATTGCTCAAAATAACCTGTTTAAATACTGAATTGGAGGAAATATCAATGGCAGAGCGCTACGATCACGATCAGGTAGAGCTGAAGTGGCAGAAGATATGGGAGGACGCCCATTGCTTTGAGGCAAAGGACGACTATTCAATGCCCAAGTTCTATCCCCTGATAGAGTTCCCTTATCCCTCGGGACACGGCCTTCATGTAGGGCATCCCCGATCCAACACCGCATTGGATATAATCGCCAGAAAGCGGCGCATGGAGGGGTATAACGTGCTTTACCCCATAGGCTGGGACGCATTCGGCCTGCCTACCGAGAACTATGCCATAAAGACCGGTATACACCCTGCCAAGGTCACCCACGACAACATAGAGCACTTCCGCGCACAGCTCAAGCGACTGGGCTTCAGCTTTGACTGGAGCCGCGAGATAAACACCACGGATCCCGACTACTACAAATGGACCCAGTGGATATTCCTGAAGTTTTTCGAGAAGGGTCTCGCGTACAAGGCTGAGATACCTATAAACTTCTGCACCTCCTGCAAGGTAGGCCTGGCCAACGAGGAGGTGGTGGACGGCGTGTGCGAGCGCTGCGGCGGCGTAGTCGTTCAGAAGGTGCGCAGCCAGTGGATGCTCAAGATCACGGAGTACGCACAGCGGCTCATAGACGATCTTGACGATCTGGACTATATCGAGCGCGTAAAGATACAGCAGAAGAACTGGATAGGCCGCAGCGAGGGCGCTGAGGTGATATTCCCCATAGAGGGATACCCCGAGGGTCTCAAGGTATACACCACCCGGTGCGATACCCTCTTTGGCGCGACTTATATGGTAGTATCCCCGGAGCACCCCATAATCGACGCCATGAAGGACACCATTGAGAACATGGACGAGGTGCGGGAATACCAGAAGGCGGCTGCCCGCAAGAGCGATCTGGAGCGCGCCGAGCTTAACAAGGAAAAGACCGGCGTCATGCTCAAGGGCCTAAAGGCTACCAACCCCGTTACCGGAAAGCTGATCCCTGTATGGATATCCGACTACGTGCTTATGGGCTACGGCACCGGCGCCATAATGGCCGTTCCCGCCCATGACGAGCGCGACTGGGAATTCGCCAAGAAGTTCAATATGCCCATAATAGAGGTAGTCGCCGGCGGCCGGAACGTTCAGGAGGAATGCTACTCCGACGTTGAGAGCGGCATAATGGTAAACTCCGGCTTCCTTGACGGTCTTACCGTCAAGGAAGCTATCCCCACCATGATAAAGTGGCTGGAGGAGAAGGGCATAGGCGAAAAAAAGGTAAATTACAAGCTGCGGGACTGGGTATTTACCCGTCAGCGCTACTGGGGCGAGCCCATACCCCTCGTACACTGCGATAAGTGCGGCTGGGTACCCCTGCCCTACAGTGAGCTTCCGCTGAAGCTGCCGGAGATAGAGGACTTTGAGCCCACCGACGACGGCTCCTCCGCACTGGCCCGCGCAACCGACTGGATAAAGACCACCTGCCCCAAGTGCGGCGGCCCGGCAAACCGCGAGACCGACACCATGCCCAACTGGGCGGGCTCCAGCTGGTATTTCATACGCTACTGCGACCCCCACAACGACAAGGAGCTTGCAAGCCGTGAAGCCCTCGAATACTGGATGCCCGTGGACTGGTACAACGGAGGCATGGAGCATACCACGCTGCATCTGCTCTACTCCCGCTTCTGGTATAAGTTCCTCTATGATATAGGCGTAGTGCCCACCAAGGAGCCCTACAAAAAGCGCACCAGCCACGGCATGATACTGGGCGAGAACGGCGAAAAGATGTCCAAGTCCCGGGGCAACGTGGTCAATCCCGACGATATAGTGGAGGAGATGGGGGCGGACGCCTTCAGGCTCTATGAGATGTTTATGGGCGCATTCGATCAGCCCATACCCTGGAGCACACAGGGCGCAAGGGGCTGCCGCAGGTTCCTGGACAGGATCTGGCGTATGCAGGATATGGTAAACGGCTTTGACGGCATACGGCCCGAGATGAAGGCGCTGGTACACGGTACCATAAAGAAGGTATCCGAGGACTACGAGGCCATGAAGTACAATACCGCCATTGCCGCAATGATGACCATGGTGAACGAGCTGTACAACAACGGCAGCGTATCCAAGGAAGAATTCCATATACTGCTCACGCTGCTAAACCCCGTGGCGCCCCATATGACAGAGGAGCTGAATCAGAGGCTGGGATATGAGCAGCCCCTGTACTGCACCCCCTGGCCCAAGTGGGACGAGAGCGCGCTGGTGAAGAACACCATAGAGTACGGCGTACAGGTGAACGGCAAGATAAGGGCCCGTATAGAGCTGCCCATCGATATGCCTAAGGAGGAGGTCGAGGCTGCGGCCAAGGCGCACAAGGATGTAGTGCCCTTCCTGGAAGGCAAGACCGTACGCAAGGTCATAGTTGTTAAGAACATAGTGAACATAGTAGTCGCGTAGGATTTGACAGAGAATGCCGCTCATTTGGAGCGGCATTCTTAAAAGGAGGGGCTATGGACTCCATATACATGAAAAGCGCCATCGCGGAGGCGGAAAAAGCCTATGCCGAAGGCGAAACGCCGGTGGGGGCAGTAATAGTGAGGGACGGCGAGATCATCGCCTCCGCACACAATATGACTGAGCGGCTCAACGATTCCACCGCCCATGCGGAGCTTCTGGCAATACAGGCGGCAGAAAAGGCGACTGGGGACAGGCGGCTTTCAGGCTGCGCGCTGTACGTCACAATGGAGCCGTGCCCGATGTGCGCCGGGGCGGCGTTGAACAGCCGCATAGAGGAGATAGTATTCGGCGCATGGGACAGCGAGATGGGCAGCTGCGGCTCCCGGACTGACGTTACAGACGGGCGGCTGCCGCGCAGGGCAAAAACAATGGGCGGTGTGCTGGAAGAGGACTGTCAGCGGCTTCTAAGGGACTTTTTCAGGGAAAAACGGGGCAAATAGCTGGTCTATTGTGTACATATCATGAACTTTCGGCGGAATATATTTGTTTTTAACGCAGGTTTAATCTTTTTGAGATAAACTGAGCATAATAAAAGGCGAAAGGAGCGCAAGATTATGCTTAAGCTTATTGAAAAGGTAAAGAATGCGATGGAAGCAAGCGAAGCCGCCGAGGCAATGAATGAACTGATGGGCCACGACAGGGCAAAGCAGGGCAGCATGAAGGAATGCCTTTCTGCGCTGCTGAAAGCCGCCGGAGTGAACCACGCCGCAGAGGTATACAGGGCCAGAGAAGGCCGCGTAGGCGGGCGCAGGGGTTACAGCTTCGCATTCCTGTCAAACGGCCGCAGATACTGGGGCTTTGTGGACAGAATGACTATGGAGGTACTCCGTTTCCGCTTTCAGGCGGCATAGTGCTTAAAAAAACTTTAAACATATGATATAATGCCCATATCCAGTATTGGATATGGGCATTGATTTTATTTTTAAGGAGAAATACCGTGCGCATACTCGTTGTGGAAGACGAACAGGACCTGAATAACGTTATATGCAATAAGCTGCGCGCTTCGGGCTACAGTGTGGATAGCTGCCTGAACGGCGAGGATGCGCTGGACTATATCCGCGTGGGCAGGTACGACGGAGTGCTTATGGACATAATGCTGCCAAAGATAAACGGCTTTGAGGTGGTAAAGATGATACGCGCCGAAGGGGATCGCACCCCGGTGCTGTTCCTTACTGCCAGGGATACCGTGGAGGATATAGTTCACGGGCTGGACATAGGCGGCAACGATTATCTGATCAAGCCATTCTCCTTTGAGGAGCTGCTTGCGCGCATACGCGTCATAACCCGCAACAAGGATCAGGGCTACGCAAGCGTCCATACCCTTGCCGATCTCAAGGTGGACAGCGCCGCCCGGACCGTTTACCGCGGGGATAGGGAGATAGAGCTTTCGCCAAAAGAATTCGCTTTATTAGAGTACATGATAATAAACAAGGGCAAGGTATTGAGCCGCGAGGCCATAGAGGATCACATATACGACGTGGACTACGAGGGCGGCTCAAACGTAGTGAATGTATACATAAGATTCCTGCGCCGAAAGATAGACGAGCCCTTTGAAAAGAAGCTCATACATACCGTCCGGGGCTCAGGATATGTATTAAAGGAAGAATAGCGTATGGCAAAGAATAACAGCAGTCAGGCTCCCAAGACCAGGCCGAAGTTCTGGGAGGCCATATCCGTAAAGTTCATAATCATATTCTGGTTTACGCTGCTCATGGTCATTGTGTCGGCACTGGTAATGGTGTTCATGCTGACGGTGAGCAGGCTCACCATGGAGCAGGACATGCAACGCAGGGTGCTTTCCGGAGTCAAGGCCAACAGCAACGACCTGAAGTGTGAAAACGACACCATACAGGCCAAAGGCGGTTTCCAGTATTACGTAAACGGCGTATACTGCCTCATATATGACGCGAACTGCAACAAGGTGGCGGGGGAATACCCCGAAGGCTTCTACACTAACGCCGGCTTTGAGGACGGAGTACTGCGCACTGCCGAGTGCGGAGACAAGAAGTATTACATCTATGACAGCTACATTACCTTCAAAAACGGAAGGCACGCCTGGATACGGGGCGTATCCCTTACCACAACCACCGTGACTGTGGCCAGCACCGTGGCAAAGGTAGCGTCCTATGTACTGCCCGGCGTAGTAGTAGCCTCCGCTGTCGGCGGCTACTTCATAACCCGGGCGGCATTGAAGCCCATAGACGAGATAACCAAGATGTCGGACGAGATATCCGAGGGCAGGGACCTTTCACGAAGGCTGAATATGAGAAACGTCACCATGGAGGCATACATACTTGCCCAAAGCTACGACAAGATGCTGGAACGGCTGGAGCGAAGCTTCGATATGGAAAAACAATTTACCTCGGATGCTTCCCATGAGCTCAGGACGCCCACGGCGGTGATAATCTCCCAGTGCGAATACGCCCAGGAGCACGACGCCACGCCGGAGGAATTTCAGGATACCATAGCCATAATCAAACGGCAGGCACGCCGCATGAACGCCATGGTGTCCCAGCTTCTTAGCTTTGCCCGAATGGAGCAGGGCACCCAGAAGGTAAAGCTGGAGCATGCTGACATAAGCGATATAGTTGAGGCGGTATGCGAGGAGCAGGCGGAGCTTAATCCCGAGGTGGACTTTCAGTACGCGATAGACCCAGGCATATGCTCAAATGTGGATATAACCCTGATGAGCCGCCTTGTGGAAAACCTCATAACAAACGCCTGCAAGTTCGGCGGCAAGCATGTCAAGGTGGGCCTTTACGAGGAGGATGGGCAGATATATCTGTTCGTCCGGGACGACGGCATAGGCATATCCCCGGAGAACCAGAAAAAGGTATGGGACCGCTTCTGGCAGGCGGAGCCCTCAAGGAGCGACAACCGGCAGGGCAGCAACGGCCTTGGACTTTCCATGGTGCGGGAGATAGCCAAGCTGCACCGGGGGGAGATGAGCCTGCAAAGCGCGCCCAGGCAGGGCAGCACCTTCACATTAAAGATGCCAAAAGAAGAATAAGCAAAAGGCTTCCCCACCGGGAGGCCTTTTAAGTTGCCCATTAGAATTTCAGCTTTTCCATGCGGTCGAACACCTCTTTTATGGTATCCAGGCTGCATGCGCAGACGAGACGTATGTACCCTTCCCCCGAAGCGCCGAAGGAAGAGCCGGGGGTGGCGAGTATGTGGCACTTTTCGAACAAAACGCCGCAGAACTCTTTGGAGCTGAGGCCTGTCTTTTCAATATTGGGGAAGACATAGAAGGTTCCGCCGGGCTGCCCCATGGAAAGATAGGGTATGTTCTTTATGCGCTCATAGGCGTAGAATACCCGCTCCTTATACCGGCTGATGTACTTATCCTGTATGTCCTTCCGAAGCTCCAGCGCCTTTATGGCGGCGCGCTGAGAGGGGGCGGGGGCAGAGTACACCAGGGAGTTATTCACGTGCATAACTGTGTTGACTATATGGGGAGACGCTATGATGTATCCTATGCGCCAGCCCGTCATCATGAAGTTCTTTGAGAAGCTGTTCAGCGTGACGGTGCGTTTCATGGCGCCGGGGAAGGAGCAGATAGGCACGAAGGGGCCATTGAACATGTAGCGGGTGTATATCTCGTCCGCTACTATCAGAAGGTCGTGCTCCTCTGCAATGTTGTACAATAGCTTCAGCGTGTCAATGCCGTAGGCGGCCCCTGTAGGATTGCAGGGGTTATTGAATATGATGGCCTTGGTCTTTGGTGTGATAGCGGCGCGGAGCCTGTCCCCGTTTATGGCATAACCCTCCGAGCCATATGTGGGCACCTCTACGCATACGCCCCCTGCCAGCTCTATCTGGCTGCGGTACATGGTGAAATATGGCGAAAACACAATAACTTCATCGCCGGGATCGAGCAGCGCCATCATGGTGAGCCCCATGCCCATGCAGCTGGAGGCTGTGACAAACAGGTTTTCCCGGGAAATATCGATGGAAAAGTCCTCTTTGTACGCCTTTATGACAGCGTCTATCAGCTCCGGATCCCCCTTGGGGTCGCCATATTTGGTGTATCCCAGCCGGGCGTCCGAAAAGGCTGCGTCTATTATACGGCTGTCCGTGATGAAATCGGTATCGCCTATGCTCATGTCTATCACATCGCTATAGCGGCTCAATGCCTCCGTATCCAGAGAAAGGCCGCCTGAGATGTTCTGAAAGCGCTTTGCAATGTAGTTTTTCATATTATTTATCCTCTTATGCCTTGGGGTAGGGTACTACGGTGGAACCGTTGGGAATAAGCAATATGTCCTTATCCGCTATATCCGTCGCAGCGAGCAGAGCGGTCATATCGGTATATGCCTCTATGCCCATAGGGGCCAGCGATGAAGGGTCGGCGGTAGTCAGCAGCATTATCCTGTATTTTTCCGCCTGCTCGCAGTTCATGAAGAATATATAGCCGGGTATGGTGAAGCCGGCCTTCAGCTCCTCATAAAGCCTGCCTTCTTTAAGTGGCTTAAGCCAGTCGAAATACTGGGCGGGGCCTCCGCCCTCCACGGCCTCCATCAGCACTATCAGCGTGCCGCCGGCGTTCAGGCCGCTTTCCACGTTGTCTATGATCTTTGTACCCTGATAAAGGGACATATCCTTGGGATAGCCGCCGCAGCTGGTGATTATCACGTCCGCCTTTTTGACTATTGGCACCCTGTATATCTCGTCCACCCTATGGCATGCCAGCCGCCATGACTTCATGGGATCGCCCGAGATTATATGGGCAAGCTGCATATCCGCGTTCGTGACCAGGTTTATGCCGAAAAGGTTCTTTACCATAGCCGCTGCCTGGCACATGTCCTCGTTGAGGGGATTGCCGTCGGTCACCCCGTTGCCTATGAGTGGATTAGAGCGGGGGGCGAGCAGGTCCAGTGAGTGCAGATGGTTCTGCCGTATGGTTTCGAGGCCGCTTATGCCGGGCAATATGCTCTTGCGGCCGCCGCCATACCCAGCCATTACATGGTAGGTGCAGGCGCCCAGCATTATCACCTTGTCTGCATTTGCAGCGATGGGATTTATGCGCACCTCCGTACCGAGGGAGGTGGTGCCTATATAGACAAGGTCCTTTGCCTGACAGTCGTGGTTTACTACCCTGATCCTGTCGTAAACGCCGTCCGTCACCAGAGTACGCAGTTCATTTTCGTCGCCGCCCGGGTGAGTGCCGTTGGCGATTATTATGGTGATGTTGTTTTGGTTCACATCGCACTTATCGGTCAGATAGCTGATTATGTGGGGCACCACAAGATCCTGCCTCATCCAGAAGCGGGACATGTCGCTGACTATGAGCGCCACCTTATCTCCTGGATTTACCCAGGATTCCAGAGGCTCGTGACTGACCGGCGAACTAAGCGTCGCGTAAAGAGCGGCCCTTATATCGTCGATCTTTGGAACGGGGGTGCCGTAAAGCTCTGTAACGTGTGCTTCATCAAGGGCGAAGGTGACGCTGCCCTTGCCGTATTTCAGGGTGTAGTCTTTCATGCTGCTCCTTTATTTTAGCTTCAGTGAGCGAAGATAAGCCTTTTGTCCGTCGGTTATCCTTCTGCTTTCGATGGATTTTTGTATGGCCTTGTTGTGGGTCCAGGCGTCCAGTCGGCGGTCCTCTATATAGGGAAGGGCCGCCTCGTACTGCTTGGCGAGGGCTGTAGCGAAAAACCATGCCGTCATCATGTTGATATAGTATTCCTCGCTGCGGATATCAGCCGCAAGTTCCAACGCCTTCGGGGTGAAGTCTTTATCCAAAAAATGCTCCATCAGCATGCCGATGCCGAAGCGGACGGTGTAGGTCTCGCGGGAGGCCGTCCACTGTTTTATCTTTTCATAGAGCTCACCGCGGTGCTTGGCAAATACCTTTGGGCTCAGCATGTCGCATACCGCCCAGTTGTCGATATACGGCAGGAAGCGCTCGGTTTCGGCCATCGCCGAAGCATAGTCCCTGATGCGGCATATCAGCGCCCCGTGGAGGTTGTTTTCGTCGAAGTATTTATGGGGAAGCTCCGCCATAAACCGGGCTGCCTCGTCTGTGCCGTAAAGCTCCTTTGCCAAGGCTCTGATGGCCGGGGCGCGCACGCCTATTACGGCGTCTTTGCTTATATTTGGCGTCAGTCTTGCGGAAAAATCCCGGTATTTTGTATCCTGTAAGGTGAAAAGCCGTTCTGTGACCGTCATGTGTTTACCCTCCAAGGTGTGCTTTTGCGTATTATACCAGATGAGACCCTATATGGAAAAATGCCCGAAAGGTGGTTTTCGGGCATTTGCTGCTTTTAAGCTACAGCACCTTTGAAAGGAAGCTGATGAGCCGCGGGCTTTCGGGATGGGCGAAGAGCTCGCGGGAAGGCTTATCCTCTTCGATTATGCCGTCTGAAAGAAATATGGTGCGGTCGCTGACTTCGCGGGCGAAGCGCATCTCATGTGTAACGACTATCATGGACATGCCGTCGTCGGCGAGGGCCTTCATAACGTCCAGAACCTCGCCTACCATTTCGGGATCGAGGGCTGAGGTGGGCTCGTCAAACAGCATCACCTCGGGATTCATCATGAGCGCGCGGACTATCGCCACCCGCTGCTTCTGTCCGCCCGAAAGCTGGGCAGGGTAGGCTGTGAGCTTGTCTGCAAGGCCGACCCGGGTGAGCAGCTTTACCGCCTTTTCCTCGGCCTCGGCGGGAGACATCCCCTTTATCTTTACGGGGGCGGCAGTGAGGTTCCTGAGCACGTTCATGTTGTTGAAAAGGTTGAACTGCTGGAATACCATGCCTATCTTCTGGCGGTGCAGGTTTATGTCGGTCTTTTTGTCGCAGATGTTTACGCCGTCGAATATTATCTCTCCGCTGGTGGGCTTTTCCAGAAGGTTAAGGCACCTTAGGAAGGTGCTTTTGCCGCCGCCGGAGGGGCCTATTATGGCGGCTACGCTGCCCCGCTCGAAGGTGGTGGATATATCCTTCAATACCTCCAGACTGCCGAAGGACTTACAGAGATGGTTTACCTGTATCATGGGGCTACTTTGTTCCATTGGACATCTTCCTTTCCATGAGGGATACGAACCTGCCGCTTATGAATGTCATTATGAAGTAGAGTATGGCGGCTATGGCAAGCGTTTCGAGGCTTATGTAGGTCACGGCGATCACGTCCTTGCTGCGGAACATGAGGTCAGCTATGCCAATGACCGACACTATGGAGCTTTCCTTTATGACAGTGACGAATTCGTTGCCCAGAGCCGGCAGTATGTTCTTTACCGCCTGAGGCAGCACCACCATGGTCATGGTCTGGGACTGCCGGAAGCCCAGGCTCCTTGCGGCCTCGGTCTGGCCGTGATCCACCGCCTGTATGCCTGAACGTATTATTTCGGCAACATAGGCGCAGCTGTTCATGCTCATGGCGACTATGCCGGCGGCGAAGCGGGAAAAGTTGGGTATCCAGGATATATCCGGCAGCTTTATGCCGGTCATGGGCAGACCGTAGAATATGAACATAAGCTGAACCATAAGCGGGGTGCCGCGTATGAACTCGATGTATGCGGTGGCAAGGTAGCGCAGGGGCTTTACCTTGCTCATGCGGAGCATCGCCATGAGGGTACCGAATACTGTGCCGAGCAGCACGGAGAAGAAGGCGATGATGAGGGTGTTCTTTATGCCCTCCGCAAAGAAGGTATTATATCTTGTGAACAGGGTCCACATCCGTGTCAGGAATGCTATAAGTGCTGCCATTAGTGCGAGCCGCCTTTCTTTTTAGCTTGCTTAACTGGAAAAGCCGAACCCGGGGCGGTCAGGCCTCGGGCACGGCCGGTATGGTGAGCTTTTCCGGACTTTAGTCCATCTCAAGACCCATGGAGTCTGCGAGGGCTACCGCGTCGTCATATGCCTTCTGGAAGGAACCGTCAGAGGCGACCTTGGTAATCACTTCGTTTACGGCGGCTACGAAGTCCTCGTTGCCCTTTGCGATGACGGCGGCCTTGCCGTAGTTTACCTCGTTGGGGTCAAACTCAAATTCAGCGAGAGCCAGCTCGGGATTGCTCTTGATGAGGGCGTCTGCGACCGCGGAGTCAACTACCAGAGCGGCGATGTTGCCGGCGGCAACCTCCATGCCCAGCTCAGGGTACTTGTCAAGCTCAAACAGCTCGCTGTCGCTCAGCACGTTCTTGATGAGCAGGGACTGCACGGTACCCTTCTGCGCGCCGACCTTCTGGCCTGCGAAGCTCTCCTTGGTGGAGTAGGTGGCTTCGTTGCCCTTCTTTACTATAACGGCCTGGGGGCTCTTCTCGTATACTTCGGAGAAGTCGATGACCTGTGCCCTCTCCTCGGTAACGGTGAAGGCGGCTATGCCTATATCCACCTGGCTGGACTGAACGGCGGGGATTATGCCGTCAAAGCTCATATCGACTACCTCGAGCTCTACGCCCAGGGCATCGGCTATCTGCTGTGCGAGCCACATATCGCAGCCTGCGAAGTTGGCGTCCAGATCCTTGAACTCATAGGGGGCGTACTGGGCTTCGGTGCCTACAACCAGCTTGCCGCTTTCCTTGATTTTCTTCATTACGGGGCCTTCCTCGGCGGGGGCTTCGGCAGCTTCGGCGGCAGGAGCCTCGGTAGCGGGGGCAGCGGTTTCCTCTGCGGCGGGTGCGGAGCAGGCCGCCATGGACAGTACCATCAGGGCCGCAAGGGCCAGCGCAAACAGTTTCTTCATTGAATGTATCCTCCAATTTTAAAAAATTATTTTACTTATTCAGCGGTGCTCTCTTGCGGAGCACATGATTTATTATACACGCAAAATCCGGTTTGTAAATACCTAAAATGCAAAAATATAAATTTTTTTGATAAAATGTGCATAAATAAATCCGGAAATGCATTTTTTAAGCTAATATGCAGCATAATTATGCAATAATGTTATGCATTATAACTTTTGCAGGACTATGGCGGTATTTTAACGGAATAATATTTAAGAAAATGCATAATTACTGTTTACAAAAGAACTTCCATAGAATATAATGCTAAAAGTTGTGATATAGGAAGGGGTTATGGTTGACTTTCGCACAAAACAGGCATTTTATATAGGCGAATGCTGGGAAAATTGGCTTATGCCCATTTTTGCGAAAAGTAATAACAAGTCCGGCAACTATAAGTGTTACTTATAAAACAAAACGACTAAGGAGGAACGCCGATGCAGCTTTTCAATGAGCTTTTCGGGAATGTGCTGAACTTTACCTGGCAGCAGGGAGTTATGATCGTAATAGGCTGCGCCCTTATATGGTGCGCGATAAAGCGGGAGATGGAGCCCGCGCTGCTCTTGCCCATGGGCTTTGGGGCGATACTCGTAAATCTGCCCTTTGTGAATACCGAGGCCATAGAGACGATGTTCAACGCGGGCATAGCGACCGAGCTTTTCCCGCTGCTGCTGTTCATAGGCATAGGCGCCATGATAGACTTTGGGCCTTTGCTTTCCAACCCAAAGATGATGCTCTTCGGCGCGGCGGCTCAGTTCGGCATATTCTTTACTCTTGGAATGGCGGTGCTGCTGGGCTTTGAGCTGAAGGACGCCGCAAGCATAGCCATAATAGGCGCTGCGGACGGTCCCACCAGCATATATGTGGCGAACTACTTCAAGTCCAACTATCAGGGAGCCATAATGGTGGCGGCATACAGCTACATGGCGCTGGTGCCCATAGTCCAGCCGCCTGTGATAAAGCTCTGCACCACACAAAAGGAGCGGCGCATACGCATGCCCTACAATCCCAAGGCGGTGTCTCAGACCACCCGCATACTGTTCCCTATATCCGTTACAGTCATAGCAGGCACCATAGCCCCCAAGAGCGCGGAGCTTATAGGCTTCCTGATGTTTGGCAACCTTATACGTGAATGCGGCGTGCTTGGCAGCCTGTCAGAGACCGCGCAAAAGGATCTTGCAAATCTCATCACACTTGTGCTGGGCCTGTCCGTTTCCTTCCGCATGAAGGCTGAGATGTTTGTCACCCTTGAGACGCTGGTGATACTGGCGCTGGGCCTTGTTGCGTTTATATTCGACACGGTGGGCGGCGTGATGTTCGCCAAGGTGCTGAACCTGTTCTCCAAGAACAAGATCAACCCCATGATAGGTGCAGCCGGCATATCGGCATTCCCCATGTCCAGCAGGGTAGTGCATAAGATGGGGCGCGAGGAGGATCAGGGCAACTTCCTGCTGATGCACGCTGCAGGCGCAAATGTCAGCGGCCAGATAGCATCGGTAATAGCCGGCGGATTGGTCATAACCCTCATAGAGAACGTCATAGCGGGCATGTAAAGGAGGAAGAAGTATGTTTGATCTGCATTTTGACCCTCAGGCTTTGGTAAACGTGCTGCCGGTGCTGGGCAAGGGCATTCTCGGCGTGTTTGCCGTGATCTGCGCCATATGGGCGCTGGTGGCCATCATGAACAGGAATGCCGGGAAATAATAAGGCTTTAAATCGAAGGGGCGGAAATATCCGCCTCTTTTGTAATAGAAGGGCTTTTTAAATCTTTTTCTGATAGATTTTAAATCATGCAACGAAATGATATGAAAAACCGTCATATAGGGTGAAGCAGCTTCAATAACCGGAGGAACCTGACATGGAACATACAGACTTAAAATCAATGACGCAGCAGAACCTGCCGGAAGATCAGCAGATCGTCCGACTTTTCTTTCAGCGGTCGGAAAAGGCTATCACTTATACCAGACAAAAATATGGATCACTCTGTATCAGTGTTGCCCTGAGGATTTTATCAGATCCGAGAGATGCAGAAGAATGTGTAAATGACACCTATTTACATGCATGGAACGCCATTCCGCCCGAGAAACCGGATTCTCTGAAAGCATTTCTGGCCCGGATTACCAGAAATCTGGCCCTGGATCGTTATGACTATAATACAGCGGATCAGAGAAATACCGCCTTGACCGAGGCTTTTGAGCAATTGGAGCCATGGCTGACTGTGAAAACCGGGGAATCGGAAGCAGAACTGGACAGTGCGGAAATCAACCGGGTACTAAATAGCTTTCTGAGAAAACAGACGTTAGAAGCACGAACGTTATTTCTACGGCGTTACTGGTACGGGGAAAGCATTCGTGAATTGGCAAAAGCATGCCACATGAGTGAATCGATGGTGAAATCTTCTCTGTTCCGTACCAGAAACAAGCTTCGTAAAGAACTGGAAAAGGAAGGGATATCGCAATGAAACAGAATCGTTTTAAATTATGGATGCAGGCGGTAGATAATGAACTCTTGGAAGAGGCTCAGAAGCCCTACCGCAGAAAATACACATTCATCTATCGCATTGGGGCAGTGGCGGCCTGCTTGGTGCTGGTGATAACGGCGGTTACACTGACGCAAAGGAAAAAGGCTGAATCCTTGCAAATGCCGAATCCCGTAACAAGTGCCAGCGCGGAGGAAATTCAGCATTTGGGGTATTCGGTGCCGCTTCCGAAGGACGCCGAGAATCCATCCTACTACATCATTGATATGGGGAAGGATTCCGCAAAAATGGCAGAAGTGGATTTTGAACAGAACGGAACAGAGTATTCCTGCCGCGCACTGAAATCAAACACGGTTCAGGATATTTCCGGACTTAATTATGAATGGGCGAAGAGCGAGGACTGGAGCGGCGAAGATATTTCTGTACAGCTGCGGCAGTCGGATGATGCGGCTTGGGTTGGCTGGTATGCATTCGGGGCCGGCGTACAGTGGTGCATTTCCGGGGGAAATAATGCCCTTCAGCTTTTGGATACAGCACAGACTATTGTGGAAAATCTTGGATACACCATGCCGTTGTACCCTCTGGAAAGCGCTGAAAGCGCCGTGGCAGACGGAGGATACGCGGTTGCATTTTCAGCAGCGGATCTGAAGAAAACAGAGGATGGTTATACCCTGACTGCGGAGATTTATGATTATGACCGCTACGAGATGGAAGAAATTGATAATTTAAAACAAGGCGGCCGGATACAGATCTGCCAGCAGCCTGTTGCCATAGGAAGTATTACCAGAGAAGACGGAACGGTTCATATTAACGGCGATACAAAAGCAGGCGGCGTAGATTTTGTGGAAGATGATGGCATTTATCGAACCAATGGGAGCGATGGGCAGCCCTTGTACTATGATTTGGGAAGCCTGACGCTGCCCCTGTCGAAGGACTGTACCTTTGAAGATCAGGCGGATCTGCAGGGTGAATCCGAGGGAGCGGTCTATGAATATCCGGAGCTGTCCGCCGCAATCGAGAAGAGCGGAGAACCCTTCCGGGCTGTTGATACGGTCATTACGGTTCGAATGGAGCAGATAGTTCAGATCATACGGTATCGGATGTCCTGAGGGAGACAGATTGGTATTCAAAAAAATAGAATGAATAAGAAAAGCGGGCGGAAGTAACAGAAGTACTTCCGTCCGCAGCTTTGAGGAATAAAAACTTTTCCCAATAGAATAATCAGATTTCAAAAAGTATCCCCCGCATAAGTGCACGGGGGACCGGGCTGCTCGGATATGTCACTGCTGCCCCGACTTTCGGCGTTGCTGGGAGCGGAACTGGAAAGCCTTATCATTGGCGATATGGCTCCTAAGGATGCTAACGGAGGGAATATGAAAAAGCTTAAATTTTACGTCTGCCCGGGCTGCGGCAACATAATTACAGGTGACAGCATCTTTATGAAGCGGCTGTATCCCGAATGGGATATGCAGACGAGACTGCCCTGGCTGGCCCACGGCAAGCTGGTATGGTACTGTACGCAGGTATTATCAGCTGTTTTAGCTGGAACAGAAACAAAGGGGGCCATACGGCCCCCTTTGACTTACTGTGTTACCTCCAGTTCGTCCCCGGGCCTTACGGAGCCCTCCTTGAGCACCTTTACGAATATGCCCTCCCGGGGCATGACGCAGTCCCCTGCCGCCTTGCGTATGGCGCAGTCATAATGGCACTCCTTGCCTATCTGGGTAACCTCGCATATGGCATCTGGGCCTAGCCTGAGCCTCGTTCCCACCGGCAGCTCATAGAGACATATGCCTTCGGTGAGTATGTTTTCGGCGAATGCGCCGGGGGTGAGCCTGAAGCTTATCTTCTCCTGCAACTTGGCTGCGCTCTCGGCGCCCAGCAGGCTCACCTGGCGATGCCAGTTGCCGGCATGGGCGTCGCCCACTATGCCGTGGTCCACTTTGAGCTGTATTTCCGGCACCTCGTGCTTTTGCGTGCCTTTCTTTTCGGATATGCAGACCGCAATTATCTTAGCCATTCTGATGACGCTCCTTATGCTCATGGCCGTTGTGGGAAGAGCATTCCCCCGACCAGCCCCGTAATATCTGTATGCCGTGCTTCAGGGCAGGCAGCACCGCAGTAAGGCATTCCTTCGCCGCCTTTTCGCTGCCGGGGCAGTTGATTATAAGAGTATCCCCCCGAATTCCCGCAGCCTCCCGCGAAAGGCAGCCCCGGGGAGTTATGCGCATGGATTCGGCCCGCATGGCCTCGGGTATGCCGGGGACCTCCCGCTGTATGACGGCCTTTGTGGCCTCGGGGGTGATGTCTCGCCTGGAGAAGCCTGTGCCGCCGGTGGTGACGATAAGGCAGGGACTTAGCCTGTCGGCGCATATGGTGAGCTCGGTCATTATCTTTTCCATGTCGTCCGGTACGAGAGAGGTGCTTATGACTTCGTAGCCGTCCTCTCTGAGCAGCTTGACGAGGGCCGGTCCGGAGGTATCCTCCCTGAGCCCGGCAAAGCCCTTGTCGCTTACGGTTATCACTGCCGCGGTGTAACGGTTTTCCATATTATTCCTTCCTCCTGAACTCACCGGATTTTCCCCCCGCCTTGCGCAATAGGCAAATGCTTTCAATAATTATATCCCGCTGCGCCGCCTTGCACATATCGTAAACCGTAAGGGCGGCTATGCTTGCTGCCGTCATGGCCTCCATCTCAACGCCTGTGGGGCCGGTGCATTTCGTCGTGGCGAATATGTCTATTGCGTGGTTTTCGTCGTCCAGCTCAAAGCTTATGTCTGCGCCGGTCAGGGCTATGGGATGGCACATGGGTATAACGTCCGGGGTGCGTTTTGCGCCCATTATGCCGGCTATCTGTGCGGTGGTGAGAACATCCCCCTTTTTTATGCCGCCGGACTTTACGAGTGCGTAGGTATCGGCATTGAGAAGCACGCGGGCTTTGGCTGTGGCGGTGCGGAGGGTATCCGCCTTTTCGGACACGTCTACCATGCGGGCCCGGCCCTGATGGTTAAAGTGGGTGAATTCCATGTTATCCTCCTATACGGTTCATGTCGCGGGCAGACCCGGATCTGTCAGAATAGGAAAGGGCGCAGTGGCGCTCCGGCTTGCGGGATACGGCAAATTCTATCCGCTCCTTCAGCGCATCGCCGTGAAGTCCCCTTAGGGGTATCTCCTCGGCAGAGTGCAGGCAGGGCTTGAGGCAGCCGTCCGCCGTAAGCCTCAGCCTGTTGCAGCCGGAGCAAAAGTGGTCGCTGAGGGGGCTTATCAGCCCTACCGTACCCTTTGCGCCGGGCAGTCTGTAAAGCCGGGCTACGCCGCCGTCGCTCTGAACGGGCTCAAGCTCCGGAACTCTCTCCAGAACGGTGCGCATGGGCAAATACGCTTCCCTGTCAAATGGGTAAGTATGGCCAATGGGCATGAGCTCTATGAAGCGCACCTGATAGGACTTTTGCTTGGTAAGCTCTACAAGGCGGGGTATTTCGCAGTCGTTAAAGCCGCCTATGAGAACTGTGTTCAGCTTGATATTTGTAAAGCCGGCCTCCTCTGCGGCGGCTATGCCGGCGAGGGCGTCGTCAAGGCTGCCTATCCTGGTTATTTGATGATACTTATCGGGATCCAGAGTGTCGAGGCTTATGTTCAACCGCATCAATCCTGCGGCCTTAAGCTCCCTTGCCATCTCCGGCAGCAGCAGGCCGTTGGTGGTCATGGCAAAATCCTTCACTCCGGAAAGCCCGCTTATGCTGCGGCAAAGTTCGATTACGCCCTTCCGCACCAGAGGCTCGCCCCCCGTAAGGCGTACCTTGCTGAAGCCCATTTCTACGGCGGTCTGGATTATCTCATATATATCCTCGAGGCTGAGGATATCCCTGTGGGATTTTTTGTCAATGCCCTTTTCCGGCATGCAGTAGCGGCAGCGCAGGTTGCACCTGTCCGTCAAGGATACGCGAAGATAGTTGATATTGCGGCCAAAACTGTCTGTCATTCAGGCACCCCGGAGATTATTATTATATTCAATTGTAGCACGGCCCATCGTCGAATACAACCGATATACTTGCAAATCCCAAACGCTTGGTGTATAATTTTATTATGCGTTATTTATAGGTGAGAATAACGAAAACGCGATGTCAGAGGAAGAAACACATGAAGCTTGTCAGAACAGAGAACGCCGTGGGCTGCGTGCTGTGCCACGACATAACCCAGATAATAAAAGGAGTTACAAAGGACGCGGTGTTCCGCAAGGGACACATAGTCCGACAAGAAGATATCCCCGTGCTGCTCAGCGTAGGCAAGGAGCACCTCTACGTATGGGAGAGCGACGAAAATACACTGCATGAAAACGATGCGGCGGAGGTACTCCGGGATATATGTATGGGGGAAAATATGCACCCCACGGAGCCCAAAGAGGGCAAGATAGAGCTGATAGCGGATATAGACGGGCTGTTCATAGCGGATATCCAAAAGCTCAGGGAGGTGAATTCCCTGGGCCGCATGATGATAGCGACGCGCTCATCGGGCTTCCCCGTAAAGGCGGGGGACAAGCTCTGCGGAACGAGGATAATACCCCTCGTAATAGAAAAGCAGGCAATGGAGCAGGCGAAGGCCGCGGCGGGAGATAAGCCCATACTCCGCCTTCTGCCGATAAAGCAGAAGAAATACGGCGTGGTAGCCACGGGAAGCGAAATATCAAAGGGGATAATCGAGGATACCTTCACGCCGGTGATAGAGGAAAAGATGAGGGAATATGGCTGCCGAATGATGGCCCACGCAACGCCGGGGGACGACGACAAGGCTATTACCGCCGCCATAAAGCAGATGATAGATGACGGGGCAGAAATGGTCATATGCACCGGCGGCATGAGCGTGGACCCGGACGACCGCACCCCCCTCGCCATACGCAACAGCGGCGGGCGCATCGTTTCATACGGCGCGCCGGTGCTGCCCGGGGCAGTGTTCCTGCTTTCATACAATGAAAACGGAATACCGGTATGCGGCCTTCCGGGCTGTGTTATGTACGCCAAACGCACCATATTTGACATAGTGCTGCCCTATCTTCTCGCGGATGAGCCGGTGACAGCGGAGCTGCTCAGCGGCCTCGGCAACGGCGGCCTCTGCCTCAACTGCAAGGTCTGCCACTATCCCAACTGCGGCTTCGGTAAGGGCGCATGATACGAACGCAAAGGCGTTTTGTATATACTTGATACAAAAGGAGAAATGAGAGATGAGGAAGATTTTTGCATTATTGATTGCTGCCGTGATGGTACTCAGCCTTGCGGCCTGTGCCGCCCCCGCAGCCGAACCCGCTCCCACTGAGGAGCCGGCCGCCACTGAGGAACCCGCCGCTACCGAGACCGTTCCCGAGGCAGAACCCGTGGAGCTGATAGTATTCGCCGCCGCTTCCATGACGGAGACCATGAACCAGATAGCGGAGCTGTATAAGGCCAAGGCGCCCAACGTTACGCTTACCTATAACTTCGATTCTTCCGGTACCCTGAAGACCCAGATACAGGAAGGCGCCGAGTGCGACCTGTTCATTTCCGCAGGCCAGAAGCAGATGAACCAGCTCGACATCACCGCCGACCCAGAAGTGAACACCGACAAGCTGGACTTCGTGCTTGAGGGCACCCGCATAAACCTGCTTGAGAACAGGGTCACTCTGTGCGTACCCGAGGGCAACCCCAAGGACATCAAGAGCTTTGACGACCTGGCCGATAAGCTGAAGGAGGGCTCTGTTCTTATGGCGATGGGCAACAGCGACGTTCCCGTTGGCCAGTACACCCAAAAGATACTCGCTTTCTACGGCCTTGACGAAGAGAAGCTGGCCAAGGACGGCGTTATCACCTACGGCACCAACGTAAAGGAAGTCACTACTCAGGTAACTGAAGCTTCCGTCGACTGCGGCGTTGTATACTGCACCGATGCCTTCAGCGCAGGGCTCACTCCCGTGGATTACGCCACCAAGGAAATGTGCGGCCAGGTCATCTATCCCGCCGCCGTATTGAATATCAGCAAGAATCAGGAGGCTGCCAAGGAGTTCCTGGCATATCTCCAGACCGATGAAGCCATGAAGGTATTCGAGGCCGTAGGTTTCGCGCCTGTGGCGTAAGCTATGGATTGGTATCCGCTTTACAATTCTCTTAGAATAGCCGCAATAAGCTGCGTGCTGGTGTTTTTTGCGGGCATTTTTGCAGCTTATTATGTGGCAAGGCTTCCCCGCGCCGTAAAGGGCATACTGGATGTCATACTGACTCTGCCAATGGTGCTGCCGCCTACGGTAGTAGGTTATTTCATACTTCTGGCCTTTGGCGCCAAGCGCCCCCTGGGCATATTCCTTGCCCAGTACGGCATCAAGTTCATAATGACGTGGTACGGCGGCGTGCTGGCTGCTGCGGTTGTGGCGTTCCCGCTCATGTACCGCACTGCCCGGGGAGCCTTCGAGAGCTTTGACGATACCCTGGCGTATTCCGCTCAGACCCTCGGCCTTTCAAATACATACATATTCTGGCACATACGCATGCCCTACTGCCGCCAGGGCATACTGGCGGGCACGGTGCTGGCCTTTGCACGGGCGCTGGGCGAATATGGCGCAACAAGCATGCTTATAGGCTACACCCCCGGCCGCACCGCCACCATATCCACCACGGTTTACCAGCTGTGGCGGACGAATGACGAGACGGGGGCCTTCTTCTGGGTTATGGTGAACCTCGGCATATCCGCCGTGGTGCTGCTCATAGTCAACATGCTGGAGCGCAGAACCAAGGGAGGCAGAGCATGAGCCTTATAGTTGACATAAAAAAGCGGCTGGGCTCCTTCAGCCTTTCCGCACAGCTTGAAGCGGGGGAGGGAGTCACGGGCATACTGGGCTCCTCCGGCTGCGGCAAGAGCATGACGCTTAAGTGCATCGCAGGCATAGAACGGCCGGACAGCGGACACATAGAGCTGGACGGCGTGGTACTCTACGACAGCAGAAAGCGCATAGACCTTCACCCCCAGCAGCGCAGGGTGGGCTATCTCTTTCAAAATTACGCCCTGTTTCCCAATATGACTCTCAGGCAAAATATACTCTGCGGCCTCAGGAACCAGCCTGATAAAGCTCAGCGGGTAAAAGAGGCGGATGAAATGATAGCCATGATGGGCCTTCAGGGGCTGGAAAAGCACAGGCCATACCAGCTTTCAGGCGGCCAGCAGCAGCGGGCGGCGCTGGGCAGGATACTGGTGAACAAGCCAAGGCTTCTGATGCTGGACGAGCCGTTTTCCGCGCTGGATACATACCTTCGGGAGAGGCTTCAGGCGGAGATGCGGGAGCTGCTCAAAAGCTACGGCGGCCCCGTCCTGCTCGTTACACACAGCAGGGACGAGGCATACAGACTTTGCCGGAGTATCGCTGTGATGGATAAAGGAAGTACGACCCCTCCGCGCCCAACAAGGGAGCTTTTCGAGGATCCCCATACCGTAGCCGCCGCAAGCCTTACCGGCTGCAAAAACATATCAAAGGCGGAAAAACGGGGAGAGCACCAGCTGTATGCCGCAGACTGGGGCGTTACCCTCAGCACCGCGGCGGAGCTTCACGACGGGCTTTGCGCCGTCGGCGTGCGGGCGCACGACATACTTGAGGAGGAACGCCATAACAGGTATGCTATAGTCTGCGGGCAGCCAATAGAGGACCCCTTCGAGCTGACGCAGCCCTTCACGTTCGCGTGCCAAGGGGATAAAAAAATGCTCCTCTGGGTAAAGCTGCAAAGGCGCGAGCCGTATAGCGCCCCCAAGGAAGTGGGCATAGCGCCGGATAAGGTGCTGCCGCTGTACGAAAAATAAATAAAACAAAAAGCCGGTGGACTAAGCCGGCTTTTTGCTTTAGGGGGAGAAATCTTATGGATGGAGTTATTATCTTGCATCGGTTTCCCTTCTGCGATTATTATAATACACGAAGATTGCGGCGGAAAAATGCAGAATTCATGTACGATCGGTAAAGTAACTATTAACAAACCGTGTACAAAACAGAAAATCAAAAAACAAAAAGCCGGTGGACTAAGCCGGCTTTTTGTTTTTAGGGGGAGAAATCTTTATGGATGGAGTTACTATCTGCAAGTTCTTTCCTTCTGTGATTGTTATATTACCAGCAAAATGTGGCGAGAAAATGCAGATTAAGTGTACAATCGGTAAAGTAGGTATTAAAAAAGATTGAACAGGGCTTTTGGCCCTTCTACTTCAATATAGCCTCATTTACGGCGCTGGCAAGCTCGGCGGGCGTTTCGCCCCGGGCTGCATTTATGCCAAGCGCTTCCGCCCAGCTCACATTTTTGATGACGGCGGCCGGGAAGCCCCCTAACAGCCTGTTCCTATACTCCTGCTCCTGAGCCATGAATCGCTCAAAGTCGTCCACCCTTATGAGCCGCAGGGCGATCCCCTGGACGGCGAGGTACATGGCGGCCTTCCTGGCAAGCTCCTCCTGGGCAGCGTCAAAAAGCAGCGCCCCGTCGCGTAAGCCCTTGTGTGGGTCGGCTATGATGTACGCCCCCTTATGCATGTCTTCCTTTGGTGTAACGTAGCAGCTGTCCATAAATCCTCCTGAAGGTGAAATGCGTAAAAAAATCGGAGAAGCGGGGAACCCGCTTCTCCGAAAAGCTAAGCTTTAAATCAGACAAGACCCTGAGCCATCATGGCGTCTGCAACCTTCTTGAAGCCGGCGATGTTGGCGCCTGCTACCAGGTTGTAGCCCAGACCGCATTCTTCAGCTGCCTTGGCGGAGGCGGCATGAATGTTGGTCATGATGTGATGGAGCTGGGAATCAACTTCCTCGGCCTTCCAGGCGAGACGCTCGGAGTTCTGGCTCATTTCCAGACCGGAGGTGGCTACGCCGCCGGCGTTGACGGCCTTGGAGGGAGCTACTACGAGGCCCTTGCCCATAAGGAAGAACAGAGCTTCGTTGGTGGTGGGCATATTGGCAACTTCGATGTAGTACTTGGTGCCGTTGGCAAGGATCTGCTCAGCTTCGGGCATACCGATCTCGTTCTGATATGCGGCGGGCATGCAGATGTCGCCCTTGACCTCCCAGGACTTCTTGCCGGGGACGAACTTTACGCCGAACTTGTCAGCATAGTCCTGAGCCCTGTTGCGGCCGGAGGCGCGCATCTCCAGCATATAGTCCAGCTTTTCCTGGGTGCAGATGCCGTCGGGATCGTAGCAGTAGCCATCGGGGCCGGAAAGGGTAACGACCTTTGCGCCCAGCTGGGAGGCCTTGGTGGCGATGCCCCATGCAACGTTGCCGAAGCCGGACATTATGATGGTCTTGCCCTCGATGGTGTCATGCTCATGCTTGAGGACTTCGCATACATAGTAGATAGCGCCGAAGCCGGTAGCCTCGGGACGGATCAGGGAGCCGCCGTAGCTGAGGCCCTTGCCGGTGAGGACGCCGTTCTCGTAAGCGCCGCGAATGCGCTTATACTGGCCGAACAGATAGCCGATCTCGCGGCCGCCTACGCCGATATCGCCGGCGGGAACGTCAACGCTGGGACCGATGTGGCGATAGAGCTCGGTCATGAAGGCCTGGCAGAAACGCATGATTTCTGCATCGCTTTTGCCGTTGGGATCGAAATCGGAACCGCCCTTGCCGCCGCCCATGGGCAGAGAGGTCAGGCTGTTCTTGAAGGTCTGCTCGAAGCCGAGGAACTTCATAACGGACAGATTTACGTGGGAAGCGAAGCGCAGGCCGCCCTTGTAGGGGCCGATGGCGCTGTTGAACTGTACGCGGTAGCCGCGGTTTACGTTTACCTTACCGGCATCGTCTACCCAAACAACGCGGAACTCGATAGTGCGCTCGGGCTCTACGAGGCGCTCAAGAAGGGCTGCCTTCTCGTATTCGGGGTGCTGCTCGATAACGGTCTCAAGAGAACGCAGAACTTCTTCTACGGTCTGAATGAATTCTTTCTCGTTACCGTCGCGCTTTTTGCACTTTTCGATTACGGACTCGATGTAAGCGTTCATTAAATTGTTACCTCCACGATTTATAAATATTGCTTATTTGCCCTGCGCCTGAGCAGGGAAATTTATGTTTTAAAATGAGTATAATAAAGCTGGCGGACATCTTCCTCCACCTGACCTTATAATAATTCTCATAACCCCGAATGTCAACATTATAAAATAACAAATCGGCGCAATATATACAAAATAATTAAGCTTTTGCCGTTAAAAAAATCACATGTGCGCCAAAGAAAAACAGTGTTCTTCCAGCGAAAAAACACATGGAAGGACACTGTAATATCCGCTGCGATCAGAGATTGAACAGCAGGTCCTCGTAGCCGGGGAAGGGCCAGTATTCCTTGGCAGTGATGGTCTCCAGAGCGTCTGCCGCCTCACGCAGGGAACCCATGGCGGGCAGCAGCTTGTCGCGGCAGTATTCAGCGGCCTCGCCGTTCCCCTTGGGCATTGCGGCTATTGCGTCGAACAGGCCGCCTATGCGCTTGTGCAGAGCGTTGACGCCTGCGGAGAGGCCCTTCAAAAGCGCATATTCCGCATCGTTGGGTACGCCGAGCCTATCCTTTGCCGATACGGCCTCGGCGATTTTGCTCTCGTAGCCTATTACGGAGGGGAGTATGCTGCGCTGTGCCATGCTGAGCATGGTGCTGGCCTCGATGCGTATGAGCTTTGCGTAGTTCTCGAGGGATATATCGTATCTTGAGCGCATTTCACGCTCGGTATATATGCCCCATCTGGTGAAAAGGGAGATGTTCTTTTCGCTTATGAAGCAGTGCATGGCGTCCACAGTGGTGGGCAGATGGGCAAGGCCGCGGCTTTCCGCTTCCTTTATCCATTCTTCGCTGTAGTTGTTGCCGTTGTACAGTATGCGCTTGTGGTCCCGCATGGTGTGGCGTATTATTCTGAAGGCTTCACGGCGGAAGTCCTCTGCCCTTTCGAGGCGCTCGGCGAATTCCGACAGGGCCTCCGCCACTATGGTGTTTATGACGGTGTTGGCGTCGGCTATGCTCTGGCTGCTGCCCAGCATTCGAAACTCGAACTTGTTGCCGGTGAAGGCGAAGGGGGAGGTGCGGTTGCGGTCGGTGGTGTCTATGCGGAGCCTCGGCACCGTGCATACGCCGCTTTCAAGTATCCTGTCGCCGCCCTCCTCGTATTCCTCCTTGTGCTCTATTGAGGTGAGAAGGTCGTAGAGGGTGTCCCCGAGGAACATGGAGACTATTGCGGGGGGCGCTTCAAAGCCTCCCAGGCGGCAGTCGTTGCTGGCGGCAGCGCAGCAGACGCGCAGGAGATCCTGATGCTCGTCCACGGCCTTGATAATGGCCGCAAGGAAAAGCAAAAACTGCAGATTATCCTTGGGGGATTTGCCGGGGGCCAGCAAATTCATGCCGGTATCCGTGGAAAGCGACCAGTTGTTGTGCTTTCCGGAGCCGTTGAGCCCGGCGAAGGGCTTCTCGTGCAGCAGGCATACCATGCCGTGGCGGAGTGCGGTCTTTTTCATTATTTCCATCACCAGCTGATTGTGGTCCGTAGCGGTGTTGGAGTCTGCAAATACCGGAGCCAGCTCGTACTGGCCGGGAGCCACTTCCTTGTGCTCCGTCTTGGCGAATACGCCCAGCTGCCAAAGCTCGGTGTCAAGATCCCGCATGAAATAGCTTACCCGGGGGGATATGGCGCCATAATAGTGATCGTCCATCTCCTGCCCCTTCGGGGATTTTGCCCCAAAGAGGGTGCGGGAGCAGAGGACGAGATCCGGCCTCTGGTCGTAAAGGGACTTTTCCACAAGGAAATACTCCTGCTCTGCGCCGGAGGTGGATATGACCTTCTTCACATCCTCGTGGCCGAACAGCTTGAGTATGCGAAGGCATTCCCGGTTGATGAGGTCCATGGAGCGCAGCAAAGGGGTCTTTTTATCCAGAGCGTCTCCGCCGTAAGAGAAGAACAGAGTGGGTATGCACAGCGTGGCGTCCTTTATGAATGCGTGGCTGGTGGGATCCCATGCGGTGTAGCCTCTGGCCTCAAAGGTGGGCCTGAGGCCGCCTGAGGGGAAGCTTGAGGCGTCAGGCTCGCTCATTATGAGCTCCTTGCCGGAAAACTCTATGATGGCACTGCCATCCCGGCCGCAGCCTAAGAAGCCCTCGTGCTTCTCCGCGGTAACGCCGGTGAGAGGCTGGAACCAGTGGGTGTAGTGGGTGGCGCCCTTTTCCAGCGCCCATGCCTTCATGGCGTCTGCCACTGCGTTTGCCACGTTTATGTCCAGTGGTTCTCCGGAGCGGATAGCGTCCTTGAGGGCGGCGTAAGCCTCGCCGCTCATGCGCTCCGACATGGCGCGGTCGCTGAACACCAGCTCGCCGAAGCTTTCAGTCAGATTGTCCATAATAATTCCCCGCTATATAATAAAAATTTATTGCAAAAACAGCAAAACTATAATGTTTTAGTCTATATTCACGCAGGATAAAAGTCAAATAAAAAATGCCGCGCAGGCGGCGATTTTCTGCTTCGGCTATATCAGCAGGCCCCGGAGCTTGTATACGGCTACCGCTATGCTTTCCCGCATGTAGTTGTTGGGCGCGGTGTACCATACGTCCTTTGCGCCGTAGCCCTCAGCTTCAATGCCGTTCATTATGGCTACCCTCCCCGCCCGGTAAACGTGAAAGTTGGTGGTGACAAAGGCGGCGGAAGCGCCGGGGAAGCGCTCGTCAAGTATCGCCTTGGAGAATTTGAAGTTTTCCCATGTGCTGGTGGACTTATCCTCCGTTATTATGCGGCTTTCGTCTACGCCGTGGGATACCAGGTATCGCTTCATGGCCTCCGCCTCGCTTATATTTTCGCCGTCACCCTTGCCGCCGGATACTATCACCGCGGTATTTGGGCTGTGTTCCAGATACTCAAGCGCGGCGTCCAGCCTGAGCTTGAGGGTGAGGGATACCCGCTCTCCGCGTACGGCGCAGCCCAGCACGATGAGCACGTCCTTGCCGTAATCCGCCTTCCTGTGGGCGGCGGAGCTCAGCATGGCACCCATGCAGCAGAAAAATACCACGGCTGCCGAATAGCAGACTATGAGCAGCACCTTTACAAGGTGTCCCGCCGGCGTGCGGAACCAGGGCATGAAGAACCTTTTAAATAGGCCTATGAGCAGCAGCGGCACGCCCATTATTGCGGGAAGGGCGGTGCCGAGGTTGCCGTTGCATACGGTGGAGAGCCAGATTGTGTCCATCGTCATAAGCCCGCCGGCTATTATAAGAAGGTAGTACATATATTATGAGCCTCCGTAAACATCATATTGAAGTCTTTATTAAATATATCACCGAACGGGGCATAACAAAATAAAACAAACTGTAAAAGCATGGCAAAAAGACTGCGCCTTATTTGTAATGAAGCGTAGTTTATGCTATACTGCAATAGTATATAATCATAAGTATAATGCCCTTTTGCCGGGCTTATGGAGGAAAATAATGGGATTCTTGGATAAACTGCTGGGCAGCACCTCGGAGGCGCAGGTTAAAAAGCTCATGCCCATGGTAAAAAGGATAAACGAGCTGGAGGGCGGCATGGAGGCCCTTACGGACAAGGAGCTTCGGGCCAAGACAGATGAATTCAGGGCGCGCCTGAATAACGGCGAGACCGAGGACGAATTGCTGCCGGAGGCATTCGCCGTAGTCCGCGAGGCCGCAAAGCGCACCATAGGCCAGCGGCATTACGACGTACAGCTTCTGGGCGGCATAGTGCTGCATCAGGGCCGCATAGCCGAGATGAAGACGGGCGAGGGCAAGACCATAACCGAGACGCTGCCCGCCTATCTGAACGCCCTCTCCGGCCACGGCGTGCATATAGTCACCGTGAACGACTACCTGGCGGAGCGCGACGCCCAGTGGATGGGCAAGATATACAAATTCCTCGGTATGACCGTGGGCTGCATAATACACGAAAAGGACAACGACGAGCGAAGGGAGGCCTACGCCTGCGACATCACCTACGGCACCAACAACGAGTTCGGCTTTGACTATCTCCGGGACAACATGGTGGTTTACAAATCCCAGATGGTGCAGCGGGAGCTTAACTACGCCATAGTGGACGAGGTGGACTCCATACTGATCGATGAGGCCCGCACCCCTCTTATCATATCCGGCCACGGCGAGGAATCCACGGATATGTACGAGAAGGCGGATAGATTCGTATGCCGTCTGGAGCGGGGCGAGAATATCGTCAAGCTCAGCAAGTCCGATCAGCTCATGGGCGTGGAGCAGCCTGAATCCGGCGACTATATGGCGGACATAAAGGCGCGCACCGTAGCCCTTACCGCCCGGGGCATGGAGAAGGCCGAGAGGTTCTTCGGCATAGACGACATATCAAAGCAGGAATATTCCGAGCTGAACCACCATATACAGCAGGCCCTGAAGGCCCACGCCCTGTTTGAAAGGGATAAGGACTACGTAGTGCAGGACGGCAAGGTGCTCATAGTGGATGAGTTCACCGGACGTCTCATGCTGGGCAGGCGGTACAGCGACGGGCTGCATCAGGCCCTGGAGGCAAAGGAAGGCGTAAAGGTGGAGCGTGAGAACCGCACCCTGGCTACAATAACCTTCCAGAACTATTTCCGTATGTTCAGGAAGCTGGCGGGCATGACCGGCACCGCCAAGACGGAGGAGCAGGAGTTTCAGGCGATATACGACCTTGACGTGGTGGAGATACCCACCAACAAGCCCCTCGCAAGGAAGGACCTTAACGATATCGTATATACCAACCAGAAGGCCAAGTTTAACGCCGTAGTGAACGAGATAGTGGAAGTCCACAAGACCGGTAGGCCTATCCTCGTTGGAACCATATCCGTCGAAAAGAGCGAAATGCTTTCCCATATGCTGGACATGAGGGGGATAAAGCATGAGGTGCTGAATGCCAAGCTCCACGCCCGGGAGGCGCAGATAGTGGCTCAGGCCGGTAAATACGGCAACGTGACCATAGCCACCAACATGGCGGGCCGAGGTACCGATATACTGCTGGGCGGCAACCCGGATTTCCTTGCACGCCAGGAGCTGCTCCGCGAAGGCATGGAGGAGAGCATGGTGGAGGAGGCGACCGGACACGCCGACACGGACGATGAGGAAATACTGGCTGCCCGGGGCAGGTATGCCGACGCATACGCCAGATATAAGGCAGATACCGACGCCGAGCACGATCAGGTGGTAGCCGTGGGCGGCCTGCATATAATAGGCACAGAGCGCCACGAATCCCGCCGTATAGACAACCAGCTCCGCGGCCGCGCCGGCCGTCAGGGAGACCCGGGCTCCACCAGGTTTTACGTATCCATGGAGGACGACCTGATGCAGCGCTTCGGCGGCGAGCGGGTACGGGACCTCATGCAGAAGATAAGCCCCGATGAAGATATCCCCATAGAGGCGGGGATACTCACAAAGCAGATCGAAGCGGCGCAGAAGCGGGTAGAGAGCTATAACTTCGACATCCGCAAGAACGTCCTCCAGTACGACGACGTAATGAACCGCCAGAGGGAGATAATATACGGCCAGCGCCGCAGGGTGCTCATGGGCGAGGACGTACACGATTCCATAATGGAGATGGTGGACGAGACGGTAAGCCTCCGCTGCGCCCAGTTCTGCCCCGGCTCCCACCCCAGCTCCGAATGGGATATGGAGGGCCTCCGCACGGAGATACTTAACATAACCGCAATGGACTGCGGCAGGGATATAGCCGGAATCACCGATGCAGAGAAGCTTCAGTCCGCAGTAAAGGACTTTGCCCATAAGGCGTACCGGATCAAGGAAGACGGTCTTATGCAGGCCGCGGCCCAGCTTGGCGTGGACGCAGACATGCGGGAGCTTGAGCGCGTAGTGCTGCTCCGGGCAGTAGATGAGCATTGGATGGATCATATCGACGCCATGGATCAGCTGCGCCAGGGAATATCCCTGCAGGCCATAGGCCAGAAGGATCCGGTCATCGCCTACCGCAACGCGGGCTTCGATATGTTCGACGAGATGGTGCAGGGCATAAGGGAGCGCACCGTCCGCAACCTCTACCATGTGGTGATCTCCGCCGGCGCTCCTCAGCGGCAGCAGGTAGCAAAGCCCATCGAGGCGAAGGGCGACGCCCCCGCGCGCCCCAAGCGCATAGAGGGAAAGATAAGCCGCAACGCCCCCTGCCCCTGCGGCAGCGGCAAGAAGTATAAGCAGTGCTGCGGCAGGGATAAATAAGCCTTAGCGCGCTATAAAAATATTATTAAGGAAAAATCGAAAGGATGTGAGTAGCAGTGATCCAGCTGGACGAATGCAGGCAGCAGCTTGCGGCAATGCAGGAAACACTTACAAAGGCAGGTGAGTCCCTTTGACGTCGCGGGATTAGCGGCCGAAAAGGAAGAACTGGAAAAGAAGATGGGCGCACCGGATTTCTGGGATGACGTTGAGGCGGCCAATAAAGCCAACCAGCGCATGAAAACCATCTCTGCCAAGCTGGAAAAGTACAACAGGCTCAAGGGCCTGCTGGAGGACGCCGAGGTGATGGCGGACATGGCGGAGGAGGGCGACGACCAGGAGATGGCGGACGAGCTCATAAGGGATATGCCCCAGCTTGAAAGCAAGGTAGAGGCGCTGAAGCTCGAAACGCTGCTGAAGGGCCCATATGACAGGCTCAACGCCATACTGTCCCTCCACGCGGGCGCTGGCGGAACAGAGGCTCAGGACTGGGTATCAATACTGTACAGAATGTACACCCGATACTGCGAGAGCAAGGGCTGGACCGTCAGGGAGCTGGACTATCTGGCGGGGGACGAGGCGGGCATAAAGTCCGTAACCTTCGAGGTAGAGGGCGATAACGCCTACGGCTACCTGAAGGCCGAAAAGGGAGTGCACAGGCTGGTGCGCATATCCCCCTTCGACGCGTTCGGCAAGCGGCATACCTCATTTGCGTCGCTGGACGTAACTCCCATATTCGAGGAGGACACCAGCGAGATAGAGATCAACCCCGACGATATCCGCATAGACACCTACCGTTCCGGCGGCGCGGGCGGCCAGAACGTCAACAAGGTAAGCTCGGCAATACGTATAACGCACTTCCCGACAGGCATAGTGGTGCAGTGCCAGAACGAGCGCAGCCAGCTCCACAATAAGGACATGGCTATGCGAATGCTTAAGGGCAAGCTGCTGGAGCTGGCCGAGAGGGAGCGCCTTGAGCACATGGCTGAGATAAAGGGCGAGATGAAGAAGATAGAATGGGGCAGCCAGATACGCTCCTACGTATTCCAGCCCTATACTCTGGTAAAGGATCACCGCACCGGCGTCGAGGTGGGAAATATACAGTCCGTCATAGACGGCGACCTGGACGTATTTATCAATGCGTTTCTGGTGCAGTCATAAACAACAAAAAAATGCGCCGCGGCGTTGAGCCGCGGCGCGTAACTTTTGCGAAACGCTTAAAAACCAATTCCAATTACCTTTACGCTTGCGGCCTTTTCCGCGAGACCGTCTATGGGCAGTTCCTTCATGTGTATTGAGAAGCTCTTGGAGTCGCTGCCGTCCATAGGGGCATTTTTGGTGAAGTGCCATACCCCTATAAGGTTGTCGCTGCTGTCGTAAAAGCCGATATAGACCAGATTGAGGTCGCATTCGCCGTCTGATGACAGCGTGCCTGTCACGGTGGTGAAGCCGGGGTAGTTGTCGGCCAAGAAAATGTCCTTTGCGTATACGGTAACGTCGCGGCCTTCGGCCTTTGCGCAATCGAGGCTGGCAGTCATTGCCGCGGCCGCGCCGGGGGCGAGGGAAGAATCTTTGTGCCAGAAGGCAACGAAGGAAGTCTCCCCGGGCAGCACCACGGTCTTGTCGTTCATGATCGGGACGAAGGAATACTGATACGCCGTGCCGCCAACATTAAATGAAAGCGCGGCATTTGTGATTATGACGGGGCAGTTGCCGGTGTTTTCGTATGCTGCTGCACCGTAAAGCGTCGGCCCCTCCGCGCCGTCGAACACGTAGGCTGCCGTGCTGGTGACGGCCACAGCCGGCGAGGGCGCGGCCTCCGGGTCCGCGGTGGAGGCAGGCTCAGCGGCGGAGGCCGCCTCAAGGCCTGCGATGCCCTTTGGGCCGGGCAAGGCCGCCTCGTCCGTTTTTGCGCCGCCGTTCAGCGGGTCGACAGCAAACAGGGAGGCCTTTTCCTCCTTTTTGGCGCAGCCCGAGGCCAGCAGCAATATGCATATTATAAAAACAGTAAGCCTTTTCATAGGCTGATTATAGCACATTATCCATTGTTAGGATACGGGTAAAAAGTGAATAATAATCTCTGACAGCGGCGCTTATGGCGTAAAGGGGTGTTATTCAAATAAGCAATATGCAGCTTGCCGCAAATGTGATAAAATAATCAATATGAAATGTGATAACATGCCGCAGCAGGGGCAATTGCCGCTGGGCGGATCGAATTTGGAGGTTTAAAAAAATATTATGGCAAAGAAGACCGTTGAGGACGTAAACGTAAAGGGAAAACGGGTGCTGGTAAGGGTCGATTTCAACGTGCCCCTTCAGGACGGAAAAGTAGCGGACGACAAGCGCATAACAGCGGCGCTGCCCACTGTAAAGTACTTGCTCGAGCACGGTGCAAAGGTCATACTCTGCTCCCATCTGGGCAGGCCCAAGGGTGAGCGCAAGATGGAGTTTTCCCTCGCTCCCGTAGCGGAAAGGCTCAAGGAGCTGCTGCCTGGCGTCAGGATCAGCTTTGCGCCGGACTGCATTGGCAAGGAGACCGAAAAGATGGCAGGCGAGCTCAGGGAAGGCGAAATACTGCTTCTCGAGAACCTGCGTTTCCATAAGGAAGAAGAAAAGAACGACCCCGACTTCGCCAAGAAACTGGCTTCTCTGGCAGATATATACGTATCCGACGCCTTCGGCACCGTACATCGCGCCCATGCTTCCACCGCGGGCGTAGCCCAGTACCTGCCTGCGGTCGCAGGCTTCCTTATCGGCAAGGAGCTTTCCGTAATGGGCGGTGCTCTGGAGAACCCCGTGCGCCCCTTCGTGGCCATACTGGGCGGCGCAAAGGTAGCGGACAAGATAGGCGTCATAACGAATCTGCTGAACAAGTGCGATACCCTGATAATCGGCGGCGGCATGGCTTATACCTTCTTCAAGGCGCTGGGCTATAACATCGGCAACTCCCTGCTTGACGCAGACAGCATAGAGCTTGCAAAGAAGCTGATGCTTGACGCCGATGCAAAGGGCGTAAAGATGCTGCTGCCAGTGGATACTGTGGTCGCCAGGGAGTTCAAGGCTGACGCGGAATACATGACCGTGGATTCCGACAGGATACCCGACGGCTATATGGGCATGGATATAGGAGAGAAGACCGCCAAGCTCTTTGGCGAGGAGATAAGGAAAGCCGGCACCGTAGTATGGAACGGCCCTATGGGTGTGTTCGAGTTTGACGCCTTCGCAAAGGGTACTGCGGCCGTAGCCGAGGCCTGCGCAGAGTGCAAGGGCACCACCATTATAGGCGGCGGCGACTCCGCCAGCGCCGTAAAGAAGCTGGGCTATGCGGACAAGATGACCCACATCTCCACCGGCGGCGGCGCAAGCCTGGAGTTCCTTGAGGGCAAGGTGCTGCCCGGCGTAGCGGCCCTTGACGACAAATAAAAAATAAATTTGAATTGGAGATGTAAAGATATGCGTAGACCCATTATTGCAGGCAACTGGAAGATGAACATGACCCCCTCCGAGGCAAGGGCCTTGGTAGAGGAGTTGAAGCCCCTCGTCAAGG